>SDBS01002408.1_pt1 | contig 18700 bp, 19 predicted proteins | sample 2277091 | NCBI WGS metagenome assembly SDBS01 (sample SAMN10404972, study PRJNA504765) | marine sediment metagenome | isolation source: marine sediment core GS10_PC15, 163 cmbsf | place: Arctic Ocean: Southern Knipovich Ridge | collected 2010 | reverse complement strand
ATGAGTTTGTTCCATACCAAGCTTAGCAGCGGGAAATTTTATTCCTATGAAAGCCAAATCACCATAACCTTTTACGAGCATTTCTATTACTAATTTGGCAGAACTCTCAGCACAATCACCTATGCCGAAAGACGAAACAGTCAATGCGCCCACAAAAACGTGAGAGAAGGAGCCTATTGAAAGATCGCTTAATGTGGGTAAGCTTGAATGTAAAGGAGCTTGTCCCAATATTGCTAAATGCTTTGAGGTTTCCATTCGGTATTCTTGCAAACTTAATTTGAAATTGGTTAGTGCTTTAGGTACAGACGGGTGATTGTGAAAATATGGTTGAGATACTCTAGGAATAATGTCGTTTGAAGTGAATATGTGCAACCGCACTTTATCTACTAACTGTTGCATTTCTGTTGTGGATATATTTTTCGGCAATTAAATTTCCTCTCCTACAATAAAAGCCGCATTGGCGGTACAAACAAGCGATAATGTTAAAATAACAATTAATTTTTCCATATTTTCCTTTTTGTTTTTTTGTCAACAAAGTCTTGCGGATTAGTATAATGTTGATCTTGATTGTTTGCCAATGTTTATTTATCCTTGGAAACAAAGTAATTAGGCCAAACCTCATCATGCTATAAGACGCTGGGATGGTGACATGAGAATTCACCATTACATAACTCATACTCAAGCTATACCAACAACAACTATGTTGCTGCCGCAATAGATGTCGCTAAAATTTAGTTGTTATCTTGAATTTTTTCTTAGTTTCAAGGTTGTGTAGTGGTCTTAAGTAAGGCGTCAAAATGGTTATAGCCATTATAAAGTAAATGTTTAGCATTTGGATCTGCAACATTGCCACAAGAATAAATTAACTGCAGCTGACCTTCTTCATTTTGCTGATAAATACAAACTCCAGGAATAATCCCAGTAATAACCATAGCACCAATTAATCCTGTTGGCGCATTGACAGCTTGCTGACCAAACGGCCTAACAAAACTAAGCCACTGATCTTGATCCAAATAACTTTTAATAAAGCTTTTTACTATTTCAGGGTTTTGAGCAAAAGTTATCAGCTGCTGCAATGCATTGTGATTGTTCTGATAAAACTGAATCAAATTTACCTGGCCATTTTGCAATTCTGCTAAGCCGGCAAAATTTTGGCCACCTATCCAATAAATAAATTGCTCATTATTCATAACAGTAATGGCTTGAAGTTGTTCTGGATTTAAGACTTGCTGTAGCAGCTCTTTAAGATGGACAATTCTTTGCTGCATGCCAGCTCTAAAAAGATAATAACTTGCACAAATATATTGCATGTTAACAATAATGTGTTGCGACAAATGTTTACTGAAGTCACCAACTATTAATGCATCAGCAATTTCTGGGGCAATTACTTGACAAAGCTGTTGTGACAAGTGCGGATCACTTAGTTTGCTTAGCAGCGTAGCAACAATATGCTGCCTAGATAATTGCAATGAATAAAAGCCGCAATTACCATCAGGATATGCCACATATTTTCTCAAGCGTTTTTGCACGCCTGCTATTGAGATAGTAAAAATCTCAGTAGTTTTTTCAAGTGGTTGTGTTGGAAACAATATACTTGGCTCAAAATCACCAAAAAATGATGAAGATCTTCTGCTAATAGGGGAAATTGGTAACCCAGTTTGCGGATCAAATATTAGATCATCATCTTCAAGGTTTAAATTACCTAGCGGTACTTCCAGTTCTGGTAATGAACTATCTCGTTCTTCAAAATCACCAAAAATAGAAGATGTATCTAGATCTAAATCATCTGGGGATGGGACAGAATAATCATATATTGTTCTATTGCGCAATTCGTGCACTGGAGTCCATGGCGGAGTATAGCCGGATAATGATTTGCGCCGAGCAATAATTTGAGAGACTGTGGCATCAGGATATCTTAGAATATTACAAACTGCTTTTAAATTTTCATAATTAACCTCAGCAAAATTTAAACCATTTTCATAAACCCCATTAACAGCTTCTATATGTAGTTTTAATCTCTCCGCAGAATTCGTAAAAAAATGTTTTGCAATAGCTTCACGCCTGACTTTCTGATTAGTTGGATCAACCAAATTTGCTGTATACTCTGGCAAATCAAAGCTGAAAACTCCCGGCTGATCAGTCAAAAATATTATATCGCGATTAGGTTTAGAATATACTTCTTGGTAGCATTTTAACAGCATATTAAAACCGTGAAATAACTTTAACCACTGATATAGCGAGCTCTCAATCTTGGCTTCAATATTGGCATTTGTCCAACGATTAGGACCAACAATACGAGCTTGAATTAAATTATACAGTTCTGGATCTAGGCCGTATTTGGCATAATAATGAGGCTGATAAGGCTTATTAAAATTTGGGAATTTCATGCCTAATTTCTCACAAATATAATTGTTATCAAAATAAGATAAAAACGAAACTTCGGTTTCTGGTCCAACTTGTATGTTTAACCCAACTGATCCTTGAGCACGCATTTGCCGTAACACATTAGGAGCACCTGGCCCCATGAATTCAGCCAGAGGTACTAAGACCGAATAACAAATACCTACATGCGGATGCTCAGCCAAACCATCATTGCGCCATCTGGGCCTGGCTCGAAGAGCACTATAGGGATTTTTATCTCCAAATCCATAGCGCAAAGCATGCTCTGGCAATTCAGCAAAAGATAAAAATGGATTATAGTGATTGGGAAAGATATTGTCCCAACCAATTGCGGGCCTGGTTTTTTTTAAATAATTAAGTAAAGGCAAAAATCTCTCTATGCCATTAGAATAAATTTGTTGCAGGAAAACTAGCATATTATCAAATAATCTGTAGTCACCATTGATCTTAGCAACTATCGGATTGGTGTTGCGTAACTCGATAAGTGCTTTCTTTAATTGCCGCGCATTTTTACCTAAATCAATGTCAAAACTGCTATTAGGATTTTGTCGTGCTTGTTCAAATTCTTTGTATCCAGAAAACCCTCCCATTTGACTAGTATTCATTACAGCTTCACTGACGTTGATAATATTGCCATAATAATGAGCTTTGTGATCCTCTGGAGTCCAGCGATCAACAAGGTGAGCTTCGCCGCGAAATAAAGGAATAAAGAATTGTCCAGCCAATACGTGGCCATCGATTTTTATTTTACCATTGTCTAGAACTACTCTTTTACCATTTTTGATCGCATTATTAATCGCTGTTAATGCTGCTTGATTTCTTGAGACACGAAAAGAACGATCAATCAAAGTCCTGAAGTTGTTCACCAAATTTTTTAAGGGAGTAGAATCCACATCAAAAGCAAAATACCCATATTGAACACAGCCATGTAATCTTTTTTTATGTTCGCGCAAAAACCAACACGTAATTGCTTCACTAGAACTATCTAAGAACCCATTCCCTGTAAATCTGAAGCCATTTGCTTGTGGTGCTATTGTAAATGTCGGTGGTCGTAATTTTCCTTTGGTGATGCTACCAAATGTCGTCATGGCTGCAGCAGTAACATTATTAGGATATTTGCCAGGTTCTGTTGGCTCATTATCAGAGTCATCAGATGCATATGCTCCTAAATATGTTGCTTGCTGTTGTTCAAATTTATCTACATATGCAGCGACAGCGCCACCATTTCCTGTCTCACTACTTAATGTTAAAAATGACGACATATCTGGAATTAAAGCTGGAAACTGCTTACGCAATAATAGCAACAAGATAACTATCAAGTTTATCTGCTCCACATAGATATGACTCACTGCATGAGATCGAGAAAAACTGATATAACGCTTATATGAATCCAATAAATGCCCTACAAAAGCATTATTAATATCTGCCATCATTGCAATGTAAATAGAAGTGCTTTTTTTTGTATAAAGCTGATTCGCTAGATAAATTAATATTTTTTCGACATCTGCGGCTCTTCTTGGCAATGCTTGTACGATGTTGTTCAGTAATTCTCTCGAGAGATTATTGGCAGCAATCACCGCCTCAATCGCATATATATAATTTTGATTAGCAATATCATATGATCTCTTATTCAGAGGCAAACGCCTTATGATTAAGGCACGATTTAGAAAAAACTGAGGGTTGGGATAAATTCTTATCGCCTCGTCAAGATATCTCAGTGCATTATTATAATCTTTATGCGGCAAATAAAGTTTAATAACTGTGTCATTCAAACTAAGAGCACATTCATTGACTGCACTATTATGTGCTTTGCTAATAAGTTTTAGGTTAGTTATTTCAGAATGACTAAGATATTGCAATATTTGCAATCTTCGTTTTATTGGCAAAACATTAAAATTTTGCATATTCGCCTTTCAGTAAAGCTCTACTTGTCACGACACTGGGATAAGTAAAGAGCACAAATTTTCCAACATAATAGCATATATTCTAAAATTCCTAAATGTTGTGCTCAGTATTGAAACCACCCCGCTGCCACCATTGGCCTGCCTGCCACTTTCATGGTGCTTTCCAAAGAATAGTACGCGCTGCTTCATCAGGGTCATCCGTGTCAATAACATGAATGCCTAAACTATTATTTATGTAATTTTGATGGTGGAAACCCATTTGAGGTGTGAATTTCTGTTAAAAAAATAGTAACAATATTTATATTATTGACTATTAAATTAACAGGAGAAATAGCGTGGGAAAACAATATTGTCATATCCAACCACAGGATCGATTAAAAATTCATGAATTATTATTTAAAGGCTATGCCATAATTGATATAGCAAAAGCAATTCATGTGAGACTCTGCCATGAAGAGAGCTAAAGGAGTTCATTTACCCACAGGGGCACACAAGGTGCATTGCGAAAGCTCCCTCTTTCTTGCACCCCGCTGCTTGAAATTTCCAAGTAATTTAGGCATGGAAATTCCGTCAGCGGCTACGCCTTATGCGCTCTGTGGATAAATGCATGTCCGGAGAACATGTTAGGAACATCACTTTTCTCTTAGAATTCCGACTGGATTTCTATTAACCGATGCAGATAAACCACTTTATATCAACTGTTTGATAAATAATATTTTATTGCAACTTTTTTCATACAATGATATAGTGTTTTTTAAATTCCGAATTAGGAAAATTTACAACAAAAAAATAAGGACCAACATGTATAACTATAACGAAAATCAGACATTGTTTAACTCTGGTAGGCTATATGACCACTTGAGAGAACTGAAGAATAAAATCAGCGTTGATATAGATAATATGAGCGCAGATAAATTTCGCGCGAATAGCGATGAAGAAGCAGTAAGTTATTATCGAGATAATTACTCTATCACTCCTTTAACATTGGACTCTGATAATAAGATAGGAGAACCTTCCGAAACCACTGTAGATGTTAGTCATGATCCGATGAAAAATCCATTTGGTAATAGCAGATGTACTACTAAATGCATTAAGCTAAAAGTAACCATTCCGTACTACGGGGATTATTGCTTATGGGACTTGCGACCAGATAGTTACAGCCTTTCACATTCTAGTAGACAAAAAACTTTCACACCTCCGAAAGAAAATATGCCAGGGAATTTAATCATATGCTTTGAATATATCCAGGATCAAGCTAGTTCAAAACAAATAAATAATGACATAACAAACGAAATATCTCTAATCCAGACAAATATTGATGCTCAAAAAATGCAAATAACACAATATAATAATGGACTGGAAAAAATTATTATGCAGTGCATAGAGAAAAGAAAGAGCACATTAAGGCGACGTAATATTATTTTAGATGGTTTAAATATCCCGCTAAAATCAAAAACTGGGATGCCCGATATTGAACCAATACAGGTAAAAAAACGTATTGTTCACCTACAATCAAAAACAACTCAGCTAACTTCTATTTCAGAGCCAGGTATAAGCGAAAAAATTTTCAATGACATTCTTGCTATTCTTCGCTTTATGGGTAGAACTTTTGAAGAAACAGCAAAAACGTTTGCAAAGCTTGAAGAGGAAGACTTGCGTAATGTGTTCTTAGCAGCTTTAAATGGATATTTTGAAGGAGAAGCTAGTGGCGAAATTTTTAGGAATAATGGAAGAGCAGATATATGTATTAAAGAAAAAAATAAAGCTGCTTTTGTTGCTGAGTGTAAAATTTGGCATGGACAAAAATCGGCAGCAAGTGCACTAGATCAACTTTTTCGTTATTTGACATGGAGAGATTGCAAAGTCTCTATTATCATATTTAATAAAGAGACAACATCTTTTTCTAAAATCTTGGCAGATTTGCCAAACGCTATCAGAGATCATCCATCATTTGAAAAAGAATTAGCTAAGCCACAATACGATGGCGAGTGGAGATTTGTTATAAAACATAAAGATGATGCAGAACGTAAAATAGTGCTACATGTTTTTGCTTTTAACTTATAGAAAATGGAATTTGTGCTAGCAGTGAGATGCGCTTACTATTTTAAAGGTAGTTGCATTTATTTGTTGAATTCAGGAAACATAATGCTTTAACGCCTTATTTCCCAGCCACCATCTTTTTCAGCCGATCTGTCGCTTTGTTTAATTCTTCTGGTGTTAACGATGGTGTAACTGCTGAATGGATAGCGATATGCAACAATTGAGGATCAACCTCACCATGGCTTTCTGCTGCATTTTTATAATACTCGTCATTCTCAAAGAAATTGTTAAAACTAATGCCAGGAAAATCTCTAATATTTATACGGATTATCTCTGACAACAGTCTAAAAACACATTTTCTAATATGGTTTTTTAGACCATAGAACCCATTCTGGTGTGAAAAAACATTACAGCTCCTCGCTAAAATAAGCCATGAAACACACTCATCAAAATTTTGTATTAATCGAATTAAGCCTAAATGAATTGGATTACTAAAACCAAATTGGCGCTTTTCTTGAATCGGAGTCATGACATCAGGCAAATATTTAATGCATTTTTTTAGGCTTAATAGACAAAAACGGGATGGTTTTTTAAGTAAACAAAGCAAAAAAATCGACCCCATCCTTCTACATACCTTCTACACGGACATGGTAGACTGCATCGCACCAAGCCGCAAAGCCTTGCCTGATATGGTGCCGGAGAGGTGAGTCGAACACCCGACCTACTGATTACGAATCAGTTGCTCTACCAACTGAGCTACTCCGGCATGGAATATAATTTTATGCCGGCTAGTATAAAAAAGCCACCTCTCTAATGCAATATTTACTTGTTTTGCAGCTAACATGACTTACATACTATTTTTTAGTGATTGCAAATGAATTTCAGGTAATCTACAATTAACGCATACGAAGTATGCTAAGTATACGACTAGATAACTAAAATTTATGCGAGGTAATTTATGAGTAATGTGAGCCACAAACATCCAGCAGTTACATTAAGCGTGAGGATTTCACCTGGAATTCGTGATCAGTTGGACGATTTATCTGAAGCCACAAGCAGAACCAAATCCTTTTTAGCTGCAGAAGCCATTGAACATTATTTAGCTACACACGCTTGGCAGATAAAAGCAGTTGAGAAGTCACTTGCCAAAGCTAATAGTGAGGAAGCTCATTTTGTTGCCCATGATAAAGTAAGTGATTGGCTCGAGAGCTGGGGCACAAAAGAGGAGCAGGAGCCGCCTAAATGATTATCAGATGGTTAGACGATGCGATGTACGACTTACAAGCGCTAAAACAGTATATTGCTTTAGATAATCCTGCTGCTGCCAATAGGGTAGCCCGCCGCATAATAAGCGCAGTTGAACTTTTATTGGAGCAGCCGGGAATCGGCAGGCATGGCAGTGTTCCCGGAACACGAGAACTGATTGTTTCTGACACACCTTACATTATTCCATATCGAGTAAAAAACAACATAATCGAGATACTCCGAGTTTTTCATAGCGCCATGCAATGGCCCGAAGTGCTTTAGGATTTGGAGCTTTTAATACTAAAAAGTCAACGGATCTAAATTATTATTATTAGTAAAATCAGTTTTAATAACTCGAAACACCAACTCTGATTTGGATCTAATATCTAGCTTCTTTTTCATGTTACTGGTATAGTATTCAACCGTACGAGGCGATAACTCCATAATCCTCGCAGCACCTTCAGCAGTTTTGCCTCTTAAAAAGCACACCATGCATCTAGCTTCCTGCCGAGTCAAATATTTATCACCAAATTCACCGCCTAGACGATACCGTTCTGGTTTTTTGCTTTCATCAGTCACTTTTCCTCTCCTTTATTGGTTAATAATAGTTAAAACTTTCCGTTATCAGGAATAAGCTTTACCAAAAATAGTAAGTTTTTTAATATGCTTTTGATTTTTGTGTAAATACATCAAAACAAATGATATCAGTGTGTAAGTACGGTGCGGGCATGCCTGCACCATACTTAACACCTTTTGCTTCCATCACACCCATTGCTCATCTCGCCTGATCAACTATCAAAAAAATCACTAATAATTTTATAACCATATATGATATTACCTTATATAATATCATAATAAAACATTATAAATAGACTATAATTGCTTGTCAAGACAAAAAAAGCTATAATTTTTATATCGGTTAATTAAAAAAGAGGCTGGTACATGAAACGCGCAACACTGGGAAAGATATCTGAAACGCTTGAAAAAATAATGTTTACTAAAAATATTTCAGCCAAAGAATTGGCCCAAAAATCAGGAATTTGCTATTCCAGCCTTGCCCCTATTCTTAATGGCAGCCGCGATTTTGGAGTTTTGAAGTTCATAGCTATAGCTAATGCTTTAGAATGCAATTCAGACACTTTGCTAGAAGACCTTGTTAACCAACCTCAACTAAAAGCTTTGTCTGAAACAAACAAACCAAAGCATATTGCTGTTTTTATTTCGGTATCACCTGTAACCTATTGCAGAGTTTATGAAGTGGAAACAAAAAAGGAAACCTCCTCCGTATTTAACTTCCCATTACATTGCAGCCAGGATTCTGACAAACTTCTATATCACTTAACCACTGCAATTGAAGATTTATCAGGCAATCTCACAGAAAACATCAATCATAAAGAAACCGCGGTTTTTGTCTCAGTGCAGCAATACGAGGCAACAACAAGCAGAAAAAAAATGCAGAAAAAAGGCGACCAACATTTTGCAAAATTCATCATTGAGTCCGACGCAATAACTAACTACCGAGCTTTAATCGGTAAGCAGAATGGTATTTGCGTCACTATAAACGATGGTGATGCAATTATTTATAGTACAGATAAAGGCAAAAGCTTCACAAAATTGCAAGGCTATGGTTTCCCACTTTCCGATTCTGCGGGCAATTGTTGGCTTGGTTGCGAAGCTTTAAAACATGCTGTTGATGTAAAAGGAGGAGCCGAGCCCAGCACCCCATTGTCCGACAAAGTGTTGGCATTGTTTAATAACGACATCAATCTCCTGTCAGAATATACCCTCCTTAATCCAGAGAGGTCTTATTTAAAAGCAAGCGCTATTGTAAAAGAATTGGCGCATATACGCGGCAAATCCTATGACATAGTAAATCAAAGCTATAAGTCGTTAAGGAAAAGAATGGGCTTAATTGACAAGCAAACCAAGACTAAATTACCCATTGCCGTTGCCGGTGGCTTGACCCACATATACGAAAGCTTTTTCCCTCACGATAGAACTATAAAATTTGCCGGCCGGCATAATGCTATGTTATTGGATTATGGGGTAAAGACAATGAAAAAAGCCATTAAAGAAGCCAAAAAATAACATAATTGAGATACTATGAGCTTTTCATGGCGCCATACAATGGCCCGAAACGCCTTAGATTTATATTTTCTGTATATACTGTAGTAATTTTCCCCGTGAAGTTTTAAGGTCACAAATTGTGACCTTATGATTTTATACTTATATTGAATGATGTTGAGATCGATAACTTGGTATCACAATCTGTGATACCTTCACGCAAAATATTTGGTGGAGCCAAGCCCTATGTTTTCAGAGAGCAAGGAGCAGCAAGTCTTTTTGAAATTAAAATTTTCATGCATGCTCATGATCGTTTTCTTATCTTAGATGATAGTGAAATTTATCATATTGGAGCTTCACTGAAAGACCTCGGCAAAAAGTGGTTTGCTTTCTCGAAGCTTGAAATGGGTATGATTGAAATTCTTAGACACTTAAAAAGGATATAAGCGGAAGCGTGTTATTCATGACCAATATCGTCATGCCCATGTTCAAATTCCCATTGTATCCCATATTTATCAATAAAATAGAAGTAACGGATATTACCAATAATATCACATATTTTTTGTTTTTCTTGGGCGTTATTCTCTAAATCAGGATCATAGAAATAGAATTCGTTAGGCTTAATGTTATCAATTTTGAATGGTTTATATTCAGGGGATTGATTTATTAGAGTAACTTCTTTATCTTTTAACGAATTAAAAGCAGTATCAATGTCATTAACGCGTAAGCAAATATGTCTTGGGCCACCCATATCATTAGCTTTAAAGTAATTTATATTTTGAGAACCAGACGGTTTGTGATAACAAAATAGTTCTAGGTGAACAGGTGTCCCAGGAATTTCTAAAAAGACTATTGATACATCTACTTCATCGGGTTTATCCAAAAATCCAGCTGATTTTGCAAACCCAATGTTTTTAAGGTGAGGGAATTGTTGTAGTTTTTTAGCGCCAAATAAGTCGCAATAATATTCTGTGGCAGCATTAATGTCGTCAACGTTTAGACTGATGTGTCCAAGTCCTTTAAATTTAAACATTCACATTCCTCCATTTATCGAATTTTTTATATAGCCTAGCTATTTGACGTTTAAATGTCAATTGCAAAACGTAATTCGTGGAAGATATGCCAACCTCAAACAAAATTAATGGTTGGCAACTTCCTAAAACATCAATGGATCTATATTATTATTTTTAGTAAAATCAGTTTTTATTACGCGAAATACTAAATCAGATTTTGATACAACACCCAGCTTCTTTTTTATGTTATTGACATAATATTCTACCGTGCGTGGCGATAAATCCATAATCCTCGCAGTAGATTTAACAGTGTTGCCGCGCAAGAAACAAACCATACATCGCGCTTCTTGACGAGTTAAATATTTATCTCCAAACTCACCGCCTAAACGGTATCTTTCTGGTTTTTTGCTATCATCAGTCATTTTTCCTCTCCTTTGTTAGTTTTTAATTCGCTAACTCGTTTAAAAAACGTGTTAGTTTAATCACGGTGAACTCTCTCTCCCTTTGTGAAACAGACTTGCAAAAACATTCATAATGTTGTTTGTTATATAATTTTTGATTTGGTTGTTTTGTAAAAACCTTGTTTTGATAAACATTGGAAGTATCTATGTGCAAATATATCTTGACTAAATCTTTGCTTAAAAAATAATCTTTAACTAATAATTTTTCCATTCTTTTCTTCCTTAATACTATTTCTTTTTCCTTTGTCAAAACTATCTATAATCATATCTAGTATTACTATATTTGATTTCATGATTTTAATTATTCCAGGAAATGATTTGATTGTCAACAATAAAATCCATATAATCTTATTGTACAATTTATTTATTGCGAGATTGGAGAAAAATGAATCACACAACTCTAAGAGAATTGTCCGAAAACATTAGAAAAACAATGGAATCTAAACGGATATCGGTCAAGGATTTAGCAAAAAATTCAGGCATTAGCTACTCTACACTCACACCCATTATAAACGGAAGTCGGGATTTTGGTGTTTTAAAATTGTTGGCAATAGCAGATGCATTAGGATGCACTCCGAACAACTTATTAACAGGCCTTTTTAACCCAAAGATTTCTGACAACAAAATCAAGACATATGCAGCAACACCGCTGCCAAACTATTTAGCAATCTTTATCTCTGAGATATCGGTCACTTACCTTATGCTGTATGACCTTAAATCTCAAAATAAAACAACTTCTGTATTACAGTTTTCTTTAGGTTGCAGCCAAAACCCAGAAACTTTCTTGAATAACGTAGTTCGGTCAATTAAAAAAGCATTTGAAAGCTTAACAGACAAAATTAACTTTAAAGATATTGCTATATTTGCCTCTGTTCAAGAATACGAAGGCACAACAAATAGAGAAAAAATACAGAAAAAAGGTAACCATTATTTTTCAAAATTTATTATTGAATCTGACGCAATCACAAATTACCGAGCCTTTCTTGGCAACACTAATGGAATCTGTATCTCGATCAACGATGGCAACGCCATTACATATAGCACAAACAAGGGAAAGTACATTAAAAAACTACAAGGTTATGGCTTTCCAATTTCAGATATTGCCGGCAATTATTGGATAGGCTGCGAAGCAATAAAACATGCCATTAATGTGAAAGAAAACATTGAACCCAGCTCTTTACTTTCTGACAAAATTCTTGCTTTATTTAATGATGACCTGATAGCCCTCTCTGAATTTGTGCTTATAAACCCTGGGCCAGCCTACTTAAAAGCCAGCTCCATTGTAAAAGAGTTAATGCATAACCAAAAAAAATCCTATGAAATCGTAAAAAAAAGCTTTGGGCTTTTAATGGATAGAATTAAGGCTATAGATACTGAAACAAAGACTAAGTTACCTATATTCCTAGCTGGAGATCTGGCACATATATATGAAAAATTCTTTCCGCAAAATAGAATAATCAAACTCAAACATAGGCATAACGTTGTTTTACTGGACTATGGCATCAAGATACTATCGGATGAGCTGAAAATTAATTTATAATAAAAAAATAGGACAATAAACTTTCATGGAAAATGGGGCACAACATCATGCATGATTCTATTATTTTTGATCTGGGTGGTGTAATAGAGAAAATTAGCCCTCAATCAGTCATACAGTCATTTAATAATTTGGGGATGCAGAATCCTGAACAATTCTTTAGTTTATTTAGACAATCAAGTACTTGCTCTTTATTTGAGGCCGGAAAAATCACAAAAAGTGATTTTGTAAAACATCTTAAATCTATTTGTGGTCCAGATGTCGAAGAATCCGACATCGTAAGCGCATGGTGTGCAAACCAAATTGGCATGTCTCAAGAAACTCTAAAAACACTCGAACAATTAAAGAAAAATGGGATCAAAACATATCTATTGTCTAACACAAACCCCATTCATGCCAGCAAAGTAGAAGAGACTTTTTTCGAGGCACATAAACGTGATTTCAGATCACTTTTTAATAATATTTACTATTCATTTGAAACACACTTCCGCAAGCCAAAATATGAAGCATATCAGCACGTTATTCAAGACTCGGGGTTATCTGCGGACAAATGTATATTCATAGACGACCTTAAAGCTAATCTTATACCCGCAAAACACATTGGTATGCATTGCATTCATCACCAAACAAATACTGAAATCAACACTATTAGCATTATTACTGAGTTATTAAATTCAAAAAAGTAATATACAAACAGAAAATTGTAGCACTCAACAAGCTATATAATATTTAGGTTGATTTGTGGCTTAATAATTTAGCATGCAAAGAAGGAATGGCATGTTTATTAAAAAATATTTCTTCCCAATTCGCAAATACACAGTTACTGGGCAATACAGCATCTTTGTTTTTATCACTTTTAATGACGAAGCTATGCTTAGCTAATGCCAATAACGCCCGATCATTAATCATGGGATCATCACCAAAAACAGCAACAATATTAGACCGTATATTGGCCATTGGTATTTGCAAAGCTTGTTCTAAACCATGCAGCTTATTATCATCAACATTCATGTGCGTCACACAAAGTTTGCCCCAATCAACCTGCGTGCCGCTCACTACGATTTTGCCAGCCAAATCTTCCGGTAATAATTTACACTGCACTAACCCTTGCACAAAACCAACTGCTCCATCTTCATAACTCGCAGTAGAAATAACACAAAGCACTCCTTCCTTTAGACGATATTCTAAATATTCAATAGCAGGCTTTATTACCACTCCACTTTTAGAATACATTTCAGTTATTTCGGCAGCTTTGTTTTGCACTGCAATAGCACTTTTGTGTTCGGTACGAAACATACGAATACCAGTTTCGGTCATTTCTTTTGAGGAAAGAATTTTGTCAATATCCGGGGTTGTTGTTACGTGCTTTTTCCAGGCTGCTGCCGCAGCATCAAATTCACCCTTGTTGGCGACCAACTCTCTAGTAATCAAATTCCACAGAGAATAAGTGTTGAGACCATAACCGGTTTTATCGCCTATATGTGGCGAAAATTCTTCAGTTAAAGTCCCATCTAAATCAAATATTTCTACTTGTGAAACTGCTGTATGCAATATAATGACTCTCCAGTTATATTGATTTCCGTGCAATTATACAAGAAAATCATGTTTTATAAAAGCTCTGGATCCTTAGTAATCTCTGGAAGCAATTTAATATATTCCGTAGATCGCAATTCATCATCAAGTAAAAAATTATACCGCATATGACGACAAATACCGAGATCACATTTACATGACAACATATCATCATGAAGCTTTTCTTGAATTCTAATATGTTCTGTACTCCCCCAAATTTCATCAATATTTGCTTCGTTGACATTACCTATTTTGTTGGCTGAAGAATTCGGCGATACCACGCACGGAAAAACATCACCATTAGAACGAATCAACATGTACAACCCATGCTCTACAACCCAACATTTACCAGGCATATCGAATTCAATTACATTATCTTCTGTCGCAATTGCATCAAGCTGATGCGAATACTGAGCAACGAAAGGCGAATTATTAATAAGCTCACGTAATTCCTGCTTCTGACTACTATTTAAAGCAACATCCTGTCCCGGCTCAAAATTACCAGCCACTTTGATTACAACCACATCAAAACCCATTTGCGCACAAAATTGCAAATATTGACCCACTTCTTTGTAATTATTTTTGTCCATAACCGCTTTACCGGTAACTTGAGTTGCATTTTTATCACGATTTTTAAACAACCAATTTATATTGGCAACAAACAGATCAAACATATCTGTCTGCGTGTTTTGAGCATAGCTTTGTTTATCATAACCATTAACATTAATTTGTATTATATCTAATCGTTGTAATAATTTTTTACTGAGCTTATTTATAAGACCAATTCCATTAGTAGTTATAGATTGCTTATAGTTAATATTTTCTCTAATACAATCTTCAAAACCACCACCTTCCCAAGATAATGGTTCTCCACCACCAGAAAAAATTACGCTTTTAACATTGGATTGCTCAATAGAATTTAAAATCTTTTTTACAGTTTCGATGCTTAACTCTAAGGAACACTTATTACGCTGAGCATATGAACAACGCACACAATCTAAAGGGCAAGCACTAGTTAAATGAATCTCAACTCCCCACAGCTTATTGAACAAACTACAATCCGTGCAATTACAACTTGCCTTATGTGATTCATTAACGATATTAACGACTTTTTTAGGAGAAAACTGCTCAATGATATTGGCAGATCCTAAGACAAAAGTATCAGGAGCCAACGAAAGAAGATTTAATTTTATCTTATTTTTGCCCATATTAACTGTTTAAAAACATCAATTGTATATTTTGCATATTATTACCATATCCCATATATTATCGTTAAAATACTGTAGTAGCGTGCAAAAATCAAGCAACAAACTTATCTTAATTAAGAAACAGACAAACCACCAATATGAATGTTTGAGTAAAGTTTAGGATATTTTATTCGGAAAAGGTTAACAAAGAATCCAAACGAAATTAGACAATTTATAGCTTAAGCATCGAACCACAGCATTAAACATTATTAATACGGCAATAAAAAAATCAAGCTTAGAATGTTATACAGTATAGCTAAAACATCAACGGATCTATATCATTATTTTTTAGTAAAATCAGTTTTTATTACACGAAATACCAAATCAGCTTTTGACAAAACACCCAACTTCTTTTTCATGTTATTGACATAATATTCTACCGTGCGTGGTGATAACCCCATAATCCTCGCAGTACCTTTAATAGTATTGCCTCTTTTGCTATCAAAGCCACTTTTCCCATTTTTGCAACTGGACCATGTGTCATACCATCAAACGCTATTAAAAAAGCAGACAAGGTTGATGTATATGACTATAATGTTAACTGCAATCCGTTTAGACTAGATTAATACACTATAATGAAAAACTTTAGCTCTGTTACAAAAGCACCCCCAGGTTCACACCAGAATATTATCAGAAAAGCACTAGATGAGGGTTTTAGCTTGTTTGATGAATATTGCGAAACCAAAAAAAGCACAACCCCACAACTATCATTATTTTTTGCTAATTTTTTAAGTTATCAAAAACAATTGTTTGGCAATAAGTTCTTTGAAAAACCTGATGTTTTTTATAGCGAACAGAACAAGCTTTATAGCATGATATATTCTCCTGAGTACATGCATTCCGATGAAATGAAACTATTTCTGGAATTCATGCTTGGTCTATGTAGATTTTATTTGGCACTAAAATTGTTTTTAAAATTTTCTGAGCTAATACCCCCTGATATTGCTAAACCTTCAGCTGACGAGATTATTCCAGAAAAATGCCAGTGCCTTCACTGTAAAGCAGGAAGCTTATTTTGGCAACAGCTGCATAATGTCTCTATTTTGTGCAAAACACGAATTTCAGCCTTGATTTTATCAACCAATAATTTTCAATCTGTGAGTTTTTGGGATAATGCAGAAAAATTTTTCAATCTTTTTCCAAACCTTAAAAAACTGGCAACTCATATAGTGTCGATGCAGTATGTTCCTGTTGATAAAAAATTTCTCGGGTTAGCTCAAGTTTTACATTTTGGTGGCTTTGGTGGCAATGGTGTTTTATTAAATAAATATACTGAACTCACTCCGCTTCTTGAGCATAAAATTGGTTACCATGATAAGGGTACGGGGGGCTTTAATGCTAGGTTTGGCGTAATTTTAGCGCAATTAAAACAATCAAAAGAATATGCAAGTACAGTTGGAGCAGAGCTCCTTTTAAGATATTCTGTAGATGAGCCTTTAAAAATATTAGATGTTGGTTCTGGGCCTACTTTTGCAGGCGCTGCTTCAATAGTCGAAGCCTTACTTGCGAACGATCGAAAAGTAGAATTAACTGCTTCAGATATTGATACCGATGGAATTGCACAACTACTAAGCCAGCAAGCAAAACATACTGAACTAGTTGATATCCGCTATTTTGATTTAAATTTTGTCAATGACGTTGCAAATACAGACATCGTTGAAAATGAATTTGATGCTATTACAGCAAGCCTAGTGTTGCACCAGCTCGACTATAGTGAGATTGAAGATTCACTCAGATTTTTTATTAGAATAACTAAGCCAGGTGGCTATATACTAAACACAGATGTAGGAAAAGATGCTTATTACCAATCTTTACTAATCCCTGCGAACGCTGTTGATAGAGAAGGTCATGTGATTCCTTGGGATGAATTTGATATCAGGAAAACCGCAGTGCACTATTCAGAGAAAAAGCTTAAAATTGCATATCCTATTCGAAAACTTATTAAAAGCTTTCCTAGTAGTGATCAAGAATTATACGTTTTTGTTGCTTATAAAATTCTGGCAATACCTGACAAGATTATGGATCAACTTGCAATGTTATGGGTAGATAGAGACTATATCGGGTCTGATATGCTCATTAATCAATATTGCAATGATGATCTAGACTGACAAAGGTGTGTATTTATTTTGGTGTATAACCATCATCAATCGGAAACAATTGTAAGTTCAAACTATGTTATTACCCTGATCGAGAAATAAAGATAGCCTCCATTAGCATTGGAGGCGATTACGGGCGTGAGCAACCATGAAGCAATAGGTCCGATTTTCTGTCATCCTTGAGCAAGCGAGGATCCAGTAAGTAATTGTAAATATATATACTATAGTGAATTTTACCGTATTGCGCAGAGTTATTGAAACGGGTACAACTGTGGTTACCATTAACAATCTAATGCACTCAAGCGCATTTTTATTTAGCAGACTTATCTATGAATACGCATATAAGCAACTTAGAAAAACAAAATATTAGTGACAAAATTTATACGATTCGAGGTATGCAAGTCATGCTGGATCGTGATTTAGCTAAAATTTATGAGGTTGAAACTAAAATATTTAATCAAGCTGTTAAAAGAAATGAGCTGCGTTTTCCCGAACGCTTTAGATTTCAACTTGCTGATGAAGAATTAGACAACTTGAGGTCACAATCTGTGACCTCAAGTTGGGGAGGCCGTCGTTATAGACCATATGTTTTTACTGAACAAGGCGTAGCAATGTTGTCTGCTGTGCTAAAAAGTGAGCGGGCCATAAAAACAAGCATTCAAATTATGGAAGCATTCGTTCAAATGAGAAGATTGGTTGCAGATAATTCGCTTCTTGCTCAACGCATAGATAACATGGAGAGAAGACAGGTTATTACAGATACCAAACTTGAAAAAGTGCTACAGGCTATTGAAGATAAAAATATTAAGCCCCAAAAAGGCATATTCTTTGAAGGTCAGATTTTTGATGCCTATGTATTTGTTGCTAAGTTAATCAAACAAGCTAAAAAATCCATAATCCTGATTGACAATTATATTGATGAATCGGTTTTAACCCTACTTTCCAAAAGATCAAAAAACTGCTCGGCAGTAATTTATACCAAAGCTGTTTCCGAAAAATTGCAGCTCGATCTAAAAAGGCACAACGCGCAATATTCGCCGATTGAAATTCGAGTTTTCAAGCATACTCATGATCGTTTTCTTATCTTAGATGATAGTGAAATTTATCATATAGGCGCTTCA
>SDBS01002407.1_pt1 | contig 18706 bp, 19 predicted proteins | sample 2277091 | NCBI WGS metagenome assembly SDBS01 (sample SAMN10404972, study PRJNA504765) | marine sediment metagenome | isolation source: marine sediment core GS10_PC15, 163 cmbsf | place: Arctic Ocean: Southern Knipovich Ridge | collected 2010 | reverse complement strand
TGATAAAACTTTCAATGTTCTTCTCTGTCCACTTTTTAGGATCTGCTTTATGTTTTATTGCGGCATTTTCAGCTGGTAATCCAAAAGCATCGTAGCCCATCGGATACAAAACATTAAATCCTCGCATTCTTTTGTATCGTGCGAATGCGTCACCAATGCTATAATTTTTCAAATGCCCCATATGCATTTTTCCGCTTGGATATGGATACATTTCAAGAACATAGTACTTAGTTTTATTTGGATCTTTACTAACGGTGAAAATTTTGTCTTTTTCCCATTTTTCCTGCCACTTTTTTTCTATAACGTGTGCATCGTAATCAAGCATTTTTTACTCAAGTCTTCACAATATTCACAAAATCTTGTTGATCTGAATTGTGTAAAACAAATAAAAATTTCGGCTTTAAATCAATATGAAAACGTATGAATTAAACTAATTTTTAAACTGAAACATAAACCGTTTCTCCAAGAGGTTACTTTTAAATTATAACGGCAATTTTATTAATCCAATTGACTAATCATTAGTCGATTTAAATAATACGAATTGGACATTTATAATTGTGAAAAAAATGACATCACTAGATGATTTAAAAGCTGCATTTGCAGGTGAATCACAAGCAAACCGTAAGTACCTAGCTTTTGCAGAGAAAGCCGAAAAGGACGGATTCCCTCAAATTGCCCGAATTTTTAAAGGCGCTGCTGATGCTGAAACAGTTCATGCACACAATCACCTTAGGGCAATGAATGGTGTAGGAACAACTGTTGAAAACGTCAAGGGAGCAATTGAAGGTGAACACTATGAGTTTACAAAGATGTATCCCCCAATGTTGGAAGCAGCTAAACAAGAAGGGCATAAAAAGGCTGAGATAAGTTTCAATTGGGCCAATCAGGTTGAAGTTATTCATCATAAATTATATACCGCCGCTTTAAAAGCAGCAGAAAGTGGAAAAGACCTCCCAGTTAAGGATGTTTATGTTTGTCAAGCATGTGGAATGACTGTTGAAGGCGAAGCTCCTGATAATTGCCCAGTATGCAATGCAAAGAAAGGTAAATTCAAAAAAATTGAATAGTTTTTAATATTCCCCACTTTTTTTTCTTACAGATTCCAACAATGAACTTCTTAATACTTCATCATTGGAGTTCTCGTGCCTTAATATATAGGAAAATTAGAAAAATTAGATGTACAGCTGATGGTCATCTTTACCAGGACGAAATGTTGATTGGATCTTACTTGACGGCACTAACTGTTTAGCAATATTTTTTATGAAGAAATCTATCGCAAACACAATACTCAGATACTGCAGTTTGAAATGCTCAAAATCTAAATCAGCCGGAATATCGGCTTCGGTCCAAATGGACTTTGCTTCAGGGTCTATGGAGTAAACAACGTTATTCAGTATGAAATTGGCTTTCAATAATTCAAAAAAAATCTGAGCCGATAGCTGTTTAGGTATTGATTCTAACTCCAAAATTGAAGCCTTTACAATATACCAATCCCCACCTACTATAATGTGGGATAAAAATTGAAGATCTTCATATTCGAATGGCACGATAATTATGTTTTTTCTCGAATCTATTTCAAGATCCTCAATTCCCATTGCTTTCAGGTAGGCGTGAGCTTTCGCCATGTTGGATTTAATTTTTATCCTTTCCTCTTCATCAGTTAATTTATTGTACTCCAAATTAATTTGTTCTTCGTTGGTTTGTAAGTCTTCTTGTTTTTCAGTAAACGTGTAATCCCCCATATCTTCCTCGCTTTTTTTTGATTCAGCTTCAGCTTGTAACTCTGCTAATACTGCATCAACTTCCTTTTTTTAATTCTCATCATTCAAATTGTAGCTATCTTCATTTTCACTATCTTTTGACTGAGTTTTTTTTTGTTTAGATTTATCATCCGAATCGGATTTGGGTTTTTTAGATTGTGCTTTTTTTTTCTTCGACATTGTTTTCAAATATATATTACTTTTTTAAGGATAAATCAATTACTTAAAAAAATTATAACTTGATAATTGAAGCGTTCTAAAATTAAAAAAAGATCAATGTTTGAGCAAATGAATTAAAAATAAAATTGAAAATATATTTGAAAAAATCAAAATTTTATTTAAATACTCATATTCGAAAGATCAACTTGCGATAGAAACAGTATTGGATTTTGCAATGGTAAGAATCATCTGAGTTGCGTTATCGTTAAGATGGGTAAATTTTTCGTCTTTTGCTTCTGCACATGTGTAGAAAATATCTTTGATTTTGATTTTCCTTTTATTGAAATATTTGGTGACCGAATCTTCAAGCTTCTTCAAGTATTTTTCGTCATCTTCATTTTCTAAGACTAGATCGAACTTATTGAAGCAAATATATACCCCTTTTGGAAAATGACGAATTTGGTCGAAAAATTCAAACTGTTCTTTGAGAGATTTGTCCAATGAAAAAATGGCTACAATTTGTTTTGCTATCCTACTAATTGTAATAATTCCCATACGTACCACAGCTCTTTCCTTATCACCGCCTGGAGCAAAAAGCGTATGGTTGATTCCGGTGTCGTCCTCTTTAAAATAAACCCGGTTTGGATGAATTGTCTTTGTCTCTTTATTTTCAATTTCTTGATCAAGATCAAGTGTTGATTCTCCAGAAAAATCAGTTTTTAAAAGAGAACATGGGCTCCCAAATTCTTTAATTTTGTCTTTTTGATTACACATTTTTACAAATAAACGTAATAACGTAGTTTTTCCAGCACTTACTGCTCCTAAGATTCCAATGTTGACCATTTGTATTCGTCCTCACACACATCAATAATCACACATATTATCCACATGTGATTGTTAAAAAATCATACATTTGGTTTTTAGAAATCAAGTGTTATCCACGTATTATCCCGGTACTATCACGCTGTTTTCTTGATTGAGAAAGGAAAAAATCTGTAATATTACTTCGGTCCAATAATTCTGACCCTTCTTTCTTTTAATAATCTTAAAGTTTCTCTTGAACTTGCATCCCAGCCATACTCGCTTACCCATAACTCCTTGAAATTTGAATAAATATCCGAAAACCTACGTAATGTATTTGGAAGTCTTTTTAACGGATTTTTGATCAATTTCAAGTATTTTAACGTAGAAATAGTTCCTATTTTCTTAGGAAGATTTGAAATCTTGTTGCTGGTAATATTTAATGATGTAAGAGGGAGATCGGTAATCCAATCTGGAATTTCGACTAGTTTATTAAACGCTAGATCTAAAATTTCCAGCGAATTTAACTGCTTGATCAATTCGGGGACGAATTTTAACTCAGTATAGTTTAAAGATAATCCCACAATTTTCTTTCCATCTCGACTAAAACCTACCCTACAATTTTCTACATTATCCACTTCTGGTATGGATTTTCTGATGATTTTTTCAATAGCTGCTAGCACATTCTTCATGATATCATCATTATTTGAAATTAGTGTTCGTAAACTTCCTTTATCTCGCTAATTACCAATCCGATCAGATCATCGACATTATTGACACAGTAGAATTTTGCACCCAGAGTTGATAATTCATCGAAATCTGGAGAATTTAATTCGGAAGGGTTACCACCAATAAAAAACCCGATTATTTTATTTCCCATGTGCAGGATTTTCAGAATATCCGGATATGCGACCCCCCAGTTAAAAATTTCGAAATCAGTGATAAGGAATACTATTGACTTTCTGTCAGCGATTTGGCATTGTCTTTTAATTTCAGTTGTGGGTAAATTCGTTCCCATTCCCTGATAGTTTAGAAGAATTTTTTCAATTTTTTTGATTTCTCTTGTCCAAGATTGAACGTTAAAATAATCGCTGAAATTTATAGCTGCGACTTTTGCTCCTTTCATTAAAGCGTAGTTTAAGGAAGCGAACGATGCAACCAATGCGAGATGATATGGGCTTTTATTTTTTTTACGTTTTGAAAATGGATCCCATTCCATTGAACCAGAGGAATCCAAAACCAACAATAAATCAGGTAAACCGAGTTCTGAATCAATACCAGGTCCGTCCTTCATTATCCATTTTCGAGTGGTAATATTTGGAATTATTTTAGGTGAGACTAAAAGGGATTGCAGAATATCTAACTTCTCTATGGGATCACTAATTCTCCAAGGTTCGATCCCGATGGGGATGGAACCCGACGGTTTTCTCTGTAACATCTTAATTTTTATAAGATTTTTTGAAATTCCCCTATAATATGTTGCAATTGCTTGTGTTCGGGGAACTAGACCCATTATACGATTAATTCTTACAAAATCACCCAAATTCATTTCTCCTGCCAATATCTCGGCATCTCTTTTGTCTTCTTCATCGGTTTTAGAACGAGATCTTCTTCCTCTTCCTCGACTCGGTCCCGATCTTCCATCACTAGCATCGGATGCTTTGGATTTTGTTTTTATTTCGAGGGGATTTCCCACAGTTGCCTGAACATCAAGCGGAATTTGAATTTCATTACTAAATTTATCAGTGTCACCCGCTGTGAAATCTTCACCCCATTCTGTTGTTCCGCTACCAGTTCCAGGCTGACTCTCTGATTCAATACTTGGTTGAAAATCCTCCATCATAATGTTTTTTAAAATTCCTGCGATTTTTGTGACTTTCTTCTCCCAAGAGGTGAAATCCTCAAAATCCTTCATAATAATATCTTTAATTCGTTTCGCTAGAGGGGTGATGTCTTCATATTCGGTTTCTAGCAAATTCAAATTAATATCCCACATCAATTCATAACATTTAACCAGAATTTTATAGAATTTGCTGTGCCTTTTTTCAGTTTTTGATTTTCCTATCTTTTGATTCATTTTAAATGATGATCTAAATTCTTCCTCCATTATTTCTGGCTTTTGTCTGAATAATTTCATATCTATAAGTAAATCAGCAAAAAGATTAACAATAATTGGTGTCTGTCTTTCAGTAACATGCCTCAAGGCTGCTTTAATAAGGCGAGCGTTGGTGAGGATGTCGTATGGGCATACAGCATAATGAGATATTTCATGTAGAGAAAGAGCGCGGAAATAATTCAAAATCTCTTTATCTAAAATTAATTGGGGGCTATTTGATAAATTCATCACCGTTTCCCAAGTGTTCATATCAATAAAAAACCCTAAAAATTTTGATTTGTCAAAAATAAAAAGTGGAGAGGGAATAGCGGGATTATGAAAGAATTTGAGTGATTGTTCCCACGCTTCTTTTCCTAGAAGTAACTTCTTCTCATCAATTTCAGAGAGGTTGATCTTGAATTTTTGAGGGTTATGGAAATAATCATCAACCTCCTCATATTTAATTGACGGGATGAAAGATTTTGGAGTTGGAAGTTTTTTTGCTTTTGTTTTTTTTTTCTTCTTCCGTGAATACTTTGAACGTCGGACGTATCGATTACGCTCTTCCCGGCTCATTAGGTTTTATTCCTCCTTTTCCTTGCCCAGAATATCATCCAACATCTCATCGATCTCATCTACGGCATCCAAATCTTGCTTTTTCTTTTTTTTACTTTTTCCCGTATCCATTTTTACTGATAGGTCATCATCCGTGCCTTCTTCGGTTAGAATTGTTTCTTTACTGTAGATCTGATCGAATTCTACTGAGAAATCAAACGATTCTTCGGGATAGTTTTCATCTATTATTTTTTTTAACTTTATTGCTTCCTCACCCCCATGACAGTTGAGTTGAACAAGTGCACCTTGTCCAGTTCCTGAAACATTCACCTCTAAGAAAAGGTTTTTATCCCTTAACTGGAGGGTGCATTGTTTTTTCGTACTATCATCAAGTGGTTTGGAAAATTTGGCATACACCCCTGCAATACTATGTCGGACAATATCCCAGCGCTGAAATGTAAATTCTCTGGCCCAATAAGTTAATTCCTTTAAATATTTATTTATCTTACTTATTAATTCCCCTCGATTAGGGAAAATTAGGTTGGTCGATAATCTGTTATTTATTTCTACCAACTTTTCCAAGTTTTGGCTTTCATAATATTTTTCAATCAATTTGACGGTTTGGCGATAATCATTGTTATTCAGCGATTTTGCCAGCGGAATAAGATCAATTTGAGTAATTAAATCACTACTTCTGAATCCGTTAAGATATGTAATATCATCATTATTACCTTTACCATCTCTAAATTTATCCACGATGTCATAACAATCCTCTCTGTTTTTATATCTTTTTTTTACTATGTCAATCAGATCAACAGTATATTCAAATTTGTTTCCCCAGTAGGGAGCTTCATTTAAATCCCTCTCTACAAAATTAACCCTATGAGATATTACATAAGGCGAAATTGCTGAAATCACATCGATGGTGACTTTTTTAAACCCAATAAGCCACGTCAATGCTTTAGAATATCTTAGTAAATCCTTGGCTACCCTTACTGATAAAATTGAACTTACTTTATTACATACCAATTTTTTCAAATTGAAATGACAACCGTTGCATAAACCATTTTCTGGAGTTAGATAATTTGAATTTCCCTTTTCAATGCGAACGCAGAGAGTAAAATCCCTAACGATAGAATGAATGAAATTTTCAGCAGTTTTGTCAATTTTAATCCTATCAACCATAAACCAGATAGAAAGAAGTTGTTCCGTGGTTAATACAGCAGGAACTTGCATTATTTCATCGTATCCGAGTAGCTTATCATCGCGGGATTTTATAATAATTGATAAATCGTGGGTTGAAGGCATTGAAATATACACTGCTATCCCGAATCTATCCAAAAAGGGAGGAGACATCGCAAAAGTTCCAACATCTCCTGGATTGAGGGTTGCATATAGGACGTATTTATCAGTAGAATAGACGTGGTCGTAATATTTTACTTTTCCTTCAGCCAACATTGACAAGAGAATGTTCTGTGCATATGGGCTTAAACGGTTGACTTCATCCAAGATCTTCCAAAATGACGTTGTAAATGTTCTCCATATAACTTCTTCTTCCCCAGAAAGGAGTTTTGCGACATTTAGAGTGGCGATCATTTTCTCTTCAGTGAGCTGACTGTGTCCCCTAATTATACAATCTTCCGCTTCCATTAGAGAAATACTAGTAAACAATCGACCTAGATGCTTAACCAAAGTGCTCTTTCCTCCTCCATGTCCACCGATTAAAAGCATAGCAGAATTAGGTACGAGCGCATTGAGTATAGTGATTGTTAGAATTTCAGGAAGGTAAATTTCTGTTAATGATTTCTTTTTTTTTGTTCGTTTACTTTTCTTTTTGCTCTTTTTTTTTGTTTTTTTAGCTTTTTCTGCTGCTAAATCACCGTCTTCAATATCTTCTAACCCTAAATTCTCATTTTTCAAATATTCACTTATATTCTCAAGAAAATCGGTTTTATTATCACTGGTCTCATCAATGTTAATGCTCATTACTGCAGAATGGACGTATAATTGATTGGCTTGCATGATATTCAGAATTTGCCAAACTTTTTCCCGTAGTTTTCTTTCGTTTGTTGAAACCATAATTAAACCCCGTTTTTAGAATGTTGCTTTTATTTTCCTTTAAATATGGAATCTCGTTTCTCTTTTAAGGACTTCATTGATTCCACAAAGTCTTCGGTTCTCAATAATTTCTTCCAGCCTTCATTTTCTAAATGAAGTGTCTTTTCAACTATGGGCCTAAAATATTCGTGCATTGTTTTTTTCATTAATTTTATGGATAGGCTGGGACCTTGTGGGGGAATTAATCGTAACGCTTGTTTTCTGGCATACGGAATTAATTCATCATTTGGTAATACCTTATTAACCAGACCATACTCAAGAGCTTGTTGAGACGTTATCTTATCGCCGAAATATATGATTTCCTTAGCTTTTTGAAACCCAACATACAAAGGTAATAAAAAAGACAACGCAAATTCTTGCAGTAGGGCTCTTTTCACGAAATAAAAACCAATCCATGCATCTTCAGCCATATATATTAAATCGGCTCCTATCAATGGCATTGTTATACCACCCCCAATCGCCAATCCATTTATAGCAGCAATAACGGGTTTAGAAAAGTTGAATAACGCCCAGGCCATAGAAGCACCTGCAAAATCTGTGGGATCTAGTTCCGCTCTAATCTCAGGTTTTACATTGGCCATTCCTTTAGGATCGAAATATCCACCCGAAGTGAAAGCCCTCCCTTTCGGATCTCCTGTGATAATTAGAACTCTTGCATTTTCATCTTGTTCCATGTCTTTCAATACAGTTTCAAGCTCAAGCCATGTTATACCATTTACTGCATTTCGTCTTTCAGGTCTACTGATTGTTGCGGTACAAATTCCATTTTCTTCTTTCGTATAAATAATATCTGTAAAATCTTCGATTTTCATTTTATTTACCCAATAATGGCTATTTAAACAGCATCTTAATACTAGAATTTTTAATAATTCCTATGTTTACCATTCAAATTTGTTACTCAATAATGTAATTATTATCCAATAGTGATGTGATAAATGTATTCTTAAAAAGTTAGAGTAGAGATGATTTTAAAGGTAGTATATGTTACTTTTTTTAATTACCTTTAATCATTTATTTATGTTATAATTTCTGCTAAAATGTAATTACCCATCTGTTTGGCTGCTTCCTCAAGGTCACCGCTATTGTCTACCACAAAATCTGCAGATGGGAGATTCTGATTTTTTCGAGCTCTTTCCATTCTTTTTTTAATTGACTCAACATCCTCTCTGCCCCTTTCCTTTATCCGGTTCGCTGTAATTTCGAACGGAACCTTTACAAATATTATTTTTAGATGAGGATATTTTTGTTTAGCCGCATTAAGTATGCTCCTGCTAACATTTATTAAAACGGGAAATCCTTGTGAAATCCATAATTCAATATTTTTCCGCACACCATAATATAAGCCGTAAATATACCAATCCAATGCGAACTCCCCTTGGTTCTTCAAAATATTAAATGCTTCTTCACTAATCGATTCGAAATCTTCTGTATCTGGTGAAGCTGGCCTAGTAATCACTCGAATTGGAACTTTTATTTCCTTATTTTGAATTGAAAATTTATTCTTAACAGCTTGTATTAAAGAATCCTTTCCTGATCCAGAATTTCCAACAACTAAAAACAATTTGGTCATGGTTATTTCTATTATACTAATCCCACGCCATCATTTTTATGATTTCTGAAAGGATTAGGCTAGATCTTTCAGATATAGTTGAAAAAACTTTTAAATTAAGCTAAAAAATATATAAAATGAATAAAAACGATGCAAAATTAGACTTCAATTATTTTAAGTGATAAAAATATGGCCGTAAACAATCCTGGTATGAATGATCAGACAGATTATAACTTTCAAAGAATGGGAAAAGCAATGATTGTTTTATTTAATTGGACATTAATCTCAATTTTTGCATTTTGGCTCGTTTTTCCGCTTATTGGTCTTGCAATAAAAGCTTTTCAATTATTAAAATGCATTAGAGATGCTGCAGCTTCATCAAGAAATCAATCCCTTCAAAGGTTTTATACATATTACCTATGGTTTTGGGTCTTAACTGTGGTATTTTTTACCGGTACGTTTTTTTGGGTTTTTTCTGTAATAAGTTCATTGAATATTGACGATCCGAATTTTATAGACCAGTTTTTAATTTCAACAGATAATGCATTGTTTACGTACTCTCTATTGGGACTTATACCGGCATTTCTTTCCATATTAGCTTTTATTGCCTTCGAAAATTTCGCTAAAAAAAATTCTCTTGGTAATCTGAAAGGTAATGAACTTGTAACTGGAGCAACATATCTTAAATATAGCAGTATTCTTAATTTGGGTAGTGTAATTCCGTTAATAGGATTATTTCTATCATTAACTGGGCTTATTCTCGAAGCTTACGGTTTATATAAAGCGGGACGAGGATTACAAGGAGGAGTAGCGTTGGGATCTTCACTTACTTCTAAACCACAATACACAATGCAAGATAAAACAGAAAAAAATCAAGGAACTAAGATTTGTTTCAATTGTGGAAATGAAAACATTCAAAATAGCAGATTTTGCAGATCCTGTGGTTCCCTTCTTGATTAATCTACCTTTTTTCATTGGATAAACTATAATTTTGATTTTAATTCATCAAATGATTTAATGAGAGCGGTAGTTTCATTTTGCCATTTTTCGAACAAATCTTTCATTTTGAAAATAACCTCCCCTCTCTCCTTGTATTCCACGTAATAAATCAATTCCTGCAATTTGAAGATATCTCGTTGATTTATTTTAATTAAAGAATCTAGTTCGGTTTTTTGGGTCTCAACCACTCCCGAAATCCGTGAAGTTTCCCCTTTTTTTATGAGAGTTTTGAGGTAAGATTCAGTTCCTATGTAAACTCCTTTTATTTTCTCCATCTGTTTTTCTAAATTTAGCCTAGTATGTTCTACTAGATTGTCTTTCAATAGGAGTTTAGTAGTATCACCTACAAGGACTTTTGCATCTTCAATGAATGAATGGGTGATTTCACAATCTGAAAATTCAAATTCAACTTCATTATAAGAAGCTTCAACCCCTCGTGATGGATCTTTCAACCGAAATATTTTAAAACCCGGATCATTTTCGAGCAGCTTCGATGGATCTCCCTTTCTTCTAGCCAGCTCCACCTGACGAACCAATCTCACTTGGTTGAAAACTAAACCGATTGCGTCAGGATTATTGGTCTGATATCCGAGTTGATTTTTTATGTCGTCCTGGGAAAACATAACTTTAATTCCTGGATGAGAATGATACCAGCCTACGATGAATTCTGGGGGATCATGCGAATAGGCTTCTTCTTCAATAAGGGAAGCATCTACATAATCTGGCGAATCATAGCTAACTTTTAATATATGCCCTTTTTTCATTGTGTGTGTGATGGGATACGCCTCAGAAACAATAATGTTTCTACTTTTCTTCTCTATATGACCAATTAAAATACCATAAATTTCTAGCCAATCCTCTTCTGGAATTCGAGTGTTAGCATAACGAACGCATGAGGCTACAATCGTATTATACACTTTTTTATTTAAAATTACTTTGCCCGGCATGTTGTGTTCACCCTTTATTATAATAATTTATATCGTTTTCACCTAAATATAAAACTCTTGTAATATTTATATTATTATAAACTTCTTGCAATACTAAGAAAGTATTATTATAAACTTCTTGCAAATATAAATTTAGGAATTACCATTATTGACATGACACAATAAATAATGACGTTTTAGAAGTTAAAAATATTATATCAAAGTGATTTATGATGAGCGGTCAACAAGGTTTTATGCCCCTATCAGCTCAACTGGGCATACCAGGTTCTTCTTATAGGATACAATTGGGTAAGGTCAACAACCTTTGGAGTGTTCGATTGGCTAAAGGAAATGACATCCTCGATTCTAAAGTTTTTTCGAAATATAAAGATCCAGAAGGTAACAATCCTCCCAATGCAAACACGATTGTGGGATGGATATTACAAGTTTTGCCAATCCCGAACTTAAATCCATACCAAATAGTGAAAAGTGTTGGATTTATCAGACAAGAATCTATAAGACGTGCAGAAGAAGCGAAAAGAAAACCCGCAATCTCAATAAAAGAAGCTAAAGGAGTGAAATTAGCAGCCGTTCCGGACGGAGTTAAAAAAGTACGCCCCAAGTCCGTTGGTTGGGTTAAAGAAGAACCAGTAAAACCAAAGACAGAATCTACTGGAAAGAAGAGAGAATTACCTCAAATTCCTATGGGTGGTGGGCATAAAGCGGATGTTTCGAAATCTTCTTCTGTGAAAGGAATTAAATGCGGAAGTTGCGGAACGGAAATAAAATTCTGCCCATATTGCGGAAAACCTCTGGATAAACATTAAAAAAACATCTCTTTTTTCAATTCAAATTAAATTCATTTTTTCGATGAATAAATTGAAATTATTGAGTAACAATTTAATAACTCAAGATTTTAAACAAACTTTTAAATTTGCTTTATTTTTTTAAAAAATTGTATTATTCTTCTTATCAAACATTATCAATATAGTAAAAAACTATGGTTACGAAATTAAATTGAGAGTTGATGATTTTGACCGATGAAAAAATTAAATTTACTTTGGATGCTCTTGGAATTTTCTGTCCTGAACCACTTTTTCAAACGAGAACCAGCCTTGATAATGAAATAGATATAGGAGAAATTCTCGAAGTGTTGGCGGATGATCCCGCTGCAGAAGAAGATATTAAGAGATTGGTTAAAAGAACCGGTCATGAACTTATCAGCTTCGAAAATAATGATGGTGTTTTCCGTTTCTTGATTAAAAAAATCAAATGAATGAAATTTGGAAGTGATATTATGGGTGAAGAAAACTTTTTACTTTATGTGCAAACTTCTGACGATCCTGAGCGCCAATACTCCCCTTTAGTGCTTGCCCAAACAGCTAAAGCAATGGATGTGGATGCTAAAGTATATTATTTAGGACAAGGTTTGAGAGTTCTATCTCTTGGAGCTGCAGAAGAGATAAAAATCGGCAATTTCCCAAGCTTATTGGATATGATAAAGAAGACCTTAGACTTGGGTATTCCTATCTATGTTTGTGAGGCTTCAAAGCAAATGTTAGGTTGGGCAGATGTTAAATTAATAGATGGATTAAAAATTGTCGGTGCAGGAACATTAAATGATCTAGTGTTAGATGCTAAAGGCACAATGTGGTTTTAATAAAATTGAGGGGATTAAAATAGAACAGATTTATCTTGATTATCAATCGGCAAAACCGGTGGATCCGCGAGTAATCGAGGAGATGCTACCGTATTTTAATAAAAAATTCGGTAATCCGTCTTCATTGCATAAAACGGGAGATATCGCATCTGATATATTAGATGAAAGCAGAAAATCAATTGCGAAATTCATAAACGCAAAGCCTAACGAGATAATATTCACCTCGGGTGCAACGGAATCAATAAACCAGGGGATAATAGGCTATGCAATGAGAAAAAAATCCAAAGGTAAACACATAATAATTTCAGAAGTTGAGCATATTTCAGTTCATAATGTGGCAAAATATTTGTCCAGAAACGGATTTGAAATTTCTAAAGTTCCCGTTGATCAATACGGCAGAGTTGTTCTCAGAAAACTAGAAAGACGTATTAGGGATGATACAATTCTTATATCTATTGGTATCGCAAATAATGAAATAGGAACCATCCAACCTGTGAAAGAAATCGGAAAATTAGCACGTGAAAACAACATTGCTTTTCATTCTGATGCCGTGGCGGCTGAAGGTCTTATTCCGATAGATGTGGAAAAAGAAGATTATGATTTGCTAAGTTTTTCGTCGAATGATATCTATGGTCCTAGAGGAATCGGTGTTTTATACATGCGAAAGGGATTTAGAGCTAATCCGTTAATTTTAGGGGGCGGTCAAGAACATGGTTTAAGATCTGGGACTGAAAATATTCCCGGAATTGTCGGTATGAAGAAGGCTGCAGAAATAATGATGGTCGAAATGGAAAGTGAAGTGCAACGTTTTAAGGGATACAGTACCAAGTTAATGAAGGAAATTCCCGCTTTAATTCCTAAAACCTATATTAATGGTCATCCCACTGATCGATTACCTAACAATGCACACTTCAGGTTTACTGCTATCGAGGGAGAATCTATCCTTCTTTCAATGAAAGATCTAAACATCTCAATTGCAACGGGCTCTGCTTGTTCTTCAAAGACCTTGGAGCCATCTCATACACTAATTGCTACAGGTCTTTTACATGAAGAAGCCCACGGATCGCTTGAAGTAACTTGTGGTAGGTTTACAACACAGGAGGATATAGATAAAACTATCGAAGCCATTCCTGGAGTTGTAAAAAGATTAAGAGATTTATCCCCGATTTGGGATTTTTCTCAAGAAAATTAAATAAATTATAAAATAAATATTAGGAAGTGAAAATAAAAAATGAAATCAACCAATTATTCAAAGAAAGTCATTGAGCATTTTAGATCCCCCCGTAATGTGGGAACCCTTACTGGCGATAATGTCGCTGTAGGTCGAGTAGGCAATCCTGTTTGTGGCGACCTTATGGATATATACATAAAAGTTGAGGATAACATCATAACTGATATTAAATTCAAGACTTTCGGATGCGGATCAGCAGTAGCTACAAGTTCGATGATAACAGAGATGGTAAAAGGAAAATCATTAGAATATGCTCTTAGGGTTACAAGGAAAGATGTGGCTGAGGAGCTGGACGGTCTTCCTCCGATTAAGATGCACTGCTCGAATTTAGCAGCAGAAGCTCTCCATACGGCCATAAAGAATTATAAAGATGGACAGAGAGTCGGTGTTGAAGCTCCAGAACCACCCCAAAATATAATTAAAGGCTGTGAAAGTCTGGATGAATCACATGAACCGCAAATAAAGGGATTGAACGACTATTTTGGAAATGGTGTTTATTTTGATTTAAAAAATCTAAGCGAACTGGAAGGAAAAAGGGTTTTGATAGTTGATCGTGGAGATGAATCAATTAAAAAAGCTATAGAATTAACTAAACACACCGGACGTGTCGTTTTCGTTACATACAAGAAAAAAATATCTTCCATCGACCCGGGATTGAAAAATGAAATTCTAACATCCGATGTTAAGATTTTATACGAATCAGATGTTCTGGAAGTGGGTGGGGAGGGAGAAGTTGAAAAAGTTAAGATTCTCAACCTCGATGAAGACGAAAGATACGATTTATTTGTGGATGCTTTAGTTGTATTAGTTGTTACTCCCTAAAAGGTATAATATAAGACCGGGTGATTGTTAAAATCACTTTTTTAACTATGTCTCATTTGAGAATTTCCACAGAGTGTTGCCTTTCATATCACTCAGTTCAATTCCCAATTTCTTAAGTTCATCCCTGATTTCATCTGACATCTCGTATAATTTCTTCTTTCTCAAATCCGTACGAATTTTAATCAACAGTTCCATAAGCCCAGAAATGGTCTCATTTTTTTTAGTAACCAATTTGTCTGAAATCTCCGTTTTATTGCTCCATTTTCCGAGCTGCTGCACGGTATCGTCCAACACTATACCGAATATATTCGAGAAATCCATCAGAAAATTAATTATCAGATTTTTTATCTCGGAATCAAATGTTTTTTTCTCCTCGAAAATCCATGAATTAATAAATTTAATTAGCTGATATAATTGTGCTATTGCATTGGGTGTGTTGAGATCGTCGTCTAGGGCTTCTAAGAACTTTTTTTTGAGTGATTCAATTGTTGTTGTTAGATTCTTTTTATCAGATTCTGAGATTTCGACGCCTGTTGGGAATGACTTTATTGTATCATAAAAATCCTTTATCTTATCGTAATTACGCTTCGCCTCGTGAAGCACATCATCTGAATAATTGATTGGGCTACGATAGTTCACTGAAGTCAGCAGTAACCTGACTGTCATACCGCCGTATTCTTTGATCACATCCTTGGCAGTGAAGAAATTGTTTAAAGATTTTGACATTTTCTCATTATTGATGTTCAGAAAACCATTGTGAACCCAGTATTTTGCTAGATTGGTACCGAGAGCTGCTTTGGTCTGAGCAATCTCGTTTGTATGGTGCGGAAAAATTAAGTCCTTTCCTCCACCGTGAATATCAATTTGTTCACCCAAATGCTCATAAATCATAGCAGAACACTCTAAATGCCACCCAGGTCTTCCCACACCATATGGGGATTCCCATGAAGGTTCACCCTCTTTAGTCTTTTTCCATAGTGCAAAATCTCTTTTGCTTTTCTTTTCAGCATCATAATCGGAAACAGGAACTAAATCTTCGTCATCTTGCTCTGATGTGTCCTTTCTCTTGAATAAAGTATTATAGTTCGACTTTTTGGCGAATTTCTCGACGTTAAAATAGACACTACCATTGGACTCGTATCCGTAACCGTTTTCCATAATTTTACCGATCAAAAATATCATAGAATCAATTGACTCTGTTGCAAGCGGTTTAATATCGGGTTCGATAATATTCAAATCCTTAACAACCACTTCATATTCTCCGATGTATTTATCTGCTAGTTCTTTAACAGTTACTTCCAACTCATTGGCTCTGTTGATCATTTTATCATCTACGTCCGTGTAATTCGAAACAAAAGTAACATCGAATCTTTTAAATAATAGATACCGCCGAAGAAGATCAAATGCAGTTGCCATTCGAACATGTCCCACATGCGGACTATCGTATACTGTCAAACCACAAACATAAATTTGGACTTTATTTTCAATCAATGGTTTAAATTCTTCCTTCTTTTTAACCAAATCATTATATAATTTCAGCATAGTCTCAGCATTTTAGTTAGTTAATTAGTTATTTCAAGAATTGGGAAAATTTTAAATTTTCGCTGAGTTCCAAATTGGGGAAAATTTTAAATTTTCGCTGAGTTCCAAATTGGGGAAAATTTTAAATTCAATTTAAAGAACTTTTTTTTATTTAATCACTGAAATTTCAATAAGATCAATTCAAAATTTTTTAAAATTCCAAAATAATAAAGTGAAAAATTATGTCTGAAGAATATTCCATCAGTGTATGGCCGGATACTCAAAAAATTTACGAAAAATTGGACAGTTTGATCAAAAATCCAATGCGCCCCCTAAAAAGAGAATCTATGGCAAATTTTCTCAATTATTTTGAAGAAAAATGCGTAAAATCAAAGGAATTGATTGAAAAAGCAAAAAGAATTATCCCCGGAGGTGTTCAACACAATTTGGCTTTTAATTTCCCGTTCCCTATTGCCATTAAAAAAGCTGAAGGCGCCTACATGGAAGATATTGATGGTAATAAATACATCGATTTTTTGCAGGCAGGAGGACCAACAATCTTAGGTAGTAATTACAAACCTGTAAGAGAAAAAGTTATTCAAGTTATTCAAGAATGCGGTCCTGTGACAGGGTTGTTTCATGAGTATGAATTCAAACTTGCAGAAATAATAAACCACTTCATGCCTGCGGTTGAAATGTTCAGAATGCTAGGAAGTGGTACGGAGTCAGCAATGGCTGCTTTGAGAATTGCGAGAACTTATACAAACAAGAAAAAAATAATTAAAGTGGGGGGAGCATATCACGGATGGAGTGATCAACTTGTATTTGGTCTACATATTCCGGGAACAGGCGCCCTAGAAGCTCATGGAATCCCCAGAGGATGTAATAAAGATACACAAGAATTTCATCCAAACGATATTTCAAAACTCTCCAAAATAATGGAAAGAAATGAATCCAAAGGTGGTACTGCTGCAGTTTTGCTTGAACCATTGGGACCGGAAAGCGGTACACGACCGGTTTTCAAAGATTTCAATAAACAAGTGCGTGAATTATGTGATAAACACGAGACACTTCTTATTTTTGATGAGGTAGTCACTGGATTCCGGGTTGGAATGGGGGGGGCTCAAGGATATTTTGGTATAAAACCTGATCTGACAATCTTCGGAAAGGTTGTTGCGGGGGGATATCCGAGTGCAGGAGGAATTGGGGGCCGTACAGATATAATGAAATTCGTTGCTGCAGGAGTGGAATCAGGGAGTAAAAGAGCTTACGTTGGAGGGACACTTTCAGCCAACCCGTTGAGTTGCTGCGCTGGATATCACGCCATAAAGGAAATAGGAGAAAAGAAAGCCTATCTTAAAGCAGGAAAGGCGGGAGATAAATTAAATTTGGGTCTTCAGGAAATAATAGATAAATATGAATTGCCTTATGTCGTGTGGAATCATGGTTCAATCTGCCATCTCGAAACTTCCGGGGTAATGCTAATGGATATTAACAAACCCGAGACATTTAAACAACTAGACCCGAGAAAACACATGATGGAAGAAATGGGAGCTGCATTTATGGCTTCAGGAATTATCACTCTAGCCGGAAGCAGACTATATACCAGCATGGCTGATTCGGATGATGTAGTTTCGGAAGCTTTGAAAGGGTTCGAAAGTGTACTATCTAATGCGTAAAGAATTAAGGTATTACGCTCAAATCGATCTTTATGACGATTAAATTAAGAGTTTATAACTGATCGAATTATATTGATGTCAATTTCTTTTATATCATACAGTTCAAACATTAATTTGTCTATTTTTTTTTCAATCTCATCAGTTTCCAAGTTTTTACTCTTGAAATTCAAGATTTTCTTAACGAAATCCGTGATTTCTTGTTGAATTATTTTGTTGGGAATTACAATTGGGAAGTTTTGAATATTTTCTAAAAGAATTCTGGGAAATAGATCTTTTTCACGAAAAAGAACAATGTAATAGAAAAGAACTATTTTTGAATTCAAAAAAGCGAGAATAAATTCATAATTGAAAGGTGAATTTTCTTTTAAAATAACATTGTACACGGTTTGCAAACTCACATACTGTCCGATAATATCATAAGCTGTGTTAATTTGTTTCCCTAACTGTCTAATTACAATTTTCGGTGAAAAATACAGTGAGAAATATGAAGATTGGTTTGAGAGGAATGAATTCGTTTATAAATCAGAAATTCAGGCCATTAAGGAATTATTACCTAAAGTGAAGAAGGGGATAGAAATTGGGGTAGGAAGCGGTAGATTTGCTGTCCCTTTAGGTATAAAAACCGGTGTTGATCCCTCACCTCGGATGCGAGAGATTGCACAACAAAAAGGGGTTAAAGTTATTGATGCGGTAGCAGAGGAGCTCCCTTTTAAAAACTCTCAGTTTGAACTTGTTTTAATGGTTACTACGATTTGTTTTGTAGATAATTTAAATCTGGCTTTCAGAGAGGTTTATCGAATATTAAAACCAGGGGGTTATTTAATAATTGGA
>SDBS01002406.1_pt1 | contig 18707 bp, 20 predicted proteins | sample 2277091 | NCBI WGS metagenome assembly SDBS01 (sample SAMN10404972, study PRJNA504765) | marine sediment metagenome | isolation source: marine sediment core GS10_PC15, 163 cmbsf | place: Arctic Ocean: Southern Knipovich Ridge | collected 2010 | reverse complement strand
CTTTTATAATTTTTGTCTAAAGTGTTAAGATAGTAGAATGAAAACAAAAAATAAAAAAATAATTTATGGCGTTTTAGCTGTTTTTGTATTGATTGCTGGGATAATCGGCTATAAAGTTTTATTCCCTGAAAAACAGCCCCTTTCTTTTGTTGAACCAAATGAAGAGGAAAAAGAGTTTATCGGGGATATATTGGTGATTCGTGAGTTAGACAAAGAACTGATTCGTCAGAAAATTAAAGAAGGCAGGGAATATTTATTTAGAGTAATAGATGAAAAAGAAAATGGAGCTCATAAATATTACTATGTGATAAATGATACTTTTGAAAATAGATTGCACACCATATACACGTCTACTCTTACATACACACTTTTAAAACTCTATGATTTTGAAAAAGGTTCTTCGCTTCTAAACCAGGCGCTTAAATGCGGCGAGTATATTCTCTCAATGCAGAATAAAGAAGAAGGAAATAAGGCATACGGCGCTTTTTATTATTCATACTTTTTAGAGAGTAAAGAAAAAGAAAAGAAGTTTGTGGTCGGAACAACATCAAAAACCATATTCACTTTGTTAAAACTATATGAACTGACCAACGATGATAAATATTTAGAATCCGCTAAACTGGGCGCTGATTGGCTGGCTACTATGCAAAAATCAGACGGAAGTATGAAGCCGTATATAAGATATGATGCCGAAGACGGGAAATGGCTTCACGGCACAAAAGAATCGCTCCTTTATAACGGACAGGTTCTTTCCGCTCTTTCCAAAATTTATATAACTACTGGAGAGAAAAAATATTATGATACTGCTGAGAGGATCGCTCAACGTTTTGCCCAAAAATACGAAGAAGCAGGAAGAAATTACATTGTGGGCGAATACCGTTCCAAAAACCCGATTTCAAACTCTTGGATGGTAATGTCCTTTATAGATTTTTACAAAGCCAGTGGGGACAACTATTACAAAGAAGTGATATTTGAATTGAGCGATTTGATTCTAAAAAATCAAAAAACAAATCCAGACAATATTTTAGAATACGGTCAGTGGAAAGGAGCTTATTCAACAAGCGGAATTGGCTGGATAGCAGAAGTAATGGCAGAAGTCCATGAGCTTTGTATGGCAGAAAACAGAAACCCCCGCACCATCCCGCCAAGGCGGGAGGTGCGGGGCATGGATTGCGATAAGTATAAAGAGGGAATAGTGTTGGCAATAAGATGGCTTATCCAAAACACTTATTCAAAAGAGAATAGTTATATGCTTAAAAATCCGGATAGAGCAATCGGGGGAATTTTTTGGAACGAGGAAAACAGATATGTTAGAACTGATTCGGTTGCCCACGGCTTAAACGGGTACATCGGGATAATAAATTACCTAAAAGACGGAGTATTGCTTTCAATTCCAAAAAACCCTTAATTTATTTTTAATAAATAAAAAAAGAAAGTAATTAAACTTTCTTGAACTAGAATTTATATAATTTATATTATTTACTCAAATTTATAATAATAATCCCTGAGATAATTAAAACAGATCCTATTAATAAATTAATAATATTTATTCTCTCTCCAAATAAAAAGTGTGCTCCGACCATAACCATAGCATAGGTCAAAAAGGTAAATGGATAAACATAACTTAGTTTCATTTTCGAAAGAGCCGCAATCCATAACAAAGCCCCGATAAAATAACAAAATAGGCCTATCCAGATAAAATAATTCCGAAGAATTGTCAAAATGTCAGTATTAGAAATAGCCCCTTTTTTTAAAAGCATTTGGCCGATAGCAGCTAAGAAAATAGAGGTTAATATAAAAAGATAATTAATCATTTCTTTATTTTACCGTTTTTAAGAAATTAATAAAAGAGATTTCTTTTCAGTTTTTGAAAATAGAAACCATAATAACATAGCTTTTTTTGATTCATTTTTAATTTTGATTTTTGATTAAACCTTCCAAGGCGATAAAAGGGACATCTTTAAACTCACAAATAAGTTTTTCAATACTTTTTACAAACGGCTTACCAGTGCGAAAATTATAATAAAAAGGCGCGTGTTTGCTTTTCATTTCAATAAACTCCCAGGAATGAACATATAGAATAGGAGTTATATTTTTCCTTAATAATTTTTTACAGCAAGCAATTGTTCTATTTATCCCGAATAATCTTATAAACATCCAGCTAATAGGTAATCTAAGAGGACTAATAGAAAGAGGTATTTCCGTGATATCTCGGTTTTCAACTGGTTTAAAAATCGTAGTTGGTTTACCTAAATTATTGTAGCATCCCGGCAGATATAATGGATGTAATGAACTATCATACTTAAATCCTAAATTATCTAATATCTCAATTAATTCTTTTGAATACTGCAGTTGAGGGGCTCTAAATCCTTTGATATTTTCTTTAGTTATATTCTCAAGAATTTTTTTGGCTTTGATTATATCTTGCTTGATATCTAAACTTTTATTACCTCTGTAATAATGATGATGACCGTGACAGGCTATCTCATGGCCTGCCCTTTTTATCAATTTAATTTGTTCTGACTCTCTTTCGGCAAAATAGCCGGTAACAAAAAAAGTAGCTTTTATATTATATTTATCAAGTAAGTTCAGCAATACTTCATTACCTCTTTTAGTAAAAGAAACATCGTCATTTTCTTCAACTTCTTTTCCTTCCAGCAAGGGGCAGTTCCATTGTTCGCAGTCTATTGTTAGGGCAATCATATTATTAAAAGAATATTTTTAATCCTCTAATAGATTAAAACATACATGTTTTTTAAAATAGCGCGTAGTAGTGACAGATAATAATAGTTTTCCTCCTTCAAAATTCAATTCTTGGTATCTGTTATCTCTGTTTAATATAACCGTTGTATCATCATTTATTTTAAAAATAATATCTTCTGTATTTGTTTCGTCATTTGCCATTGTGTCTACAAATCCAAATATTAATTTTCCAGAAGGCAAATTCTTATATTCAAGCCGTAATTCAGCATAATCAAACGGATGTGCTAAAAGACATTTAATTTTTTCCCCTCCTGCCGTAGTATTAATCACCTTAACTTTTTCCCAATAATTGTACCCGCAATCAAAGTGATCGTCTTTAAATACACATCTCTTAATATTTCCATTCCGAACCACAGATACATTCCCCTCTTTATACAATCTAGTCAAAAAGGGATTAACTTCTTTATAATCGGAAAACTCCATTTTGTATAAATTTATTCCCCCCTCAAAAGTCTTTTTTTCTAGATAGTTTTGTTTCTTACAGGTGCCAAGAATCCAATAGGTATCATAAATAGAAGTTGATTTGTCTGGTTTCTTTTTAGCATCAAAATTATTAAACTTTCCCAAGTGTGACTCTTTAGCATAGTTTAATAGATAGCCGGGACAAAAGACAATTTGTTGGCCAATTTTAGCATTATTATTAAGATAATTTTCTACTGAATTCCAGTAAATATTATTCGGAATTAATAAATACTCATCTAAAAAAAATATAAATATCGTTATTATGATTATTGATATTAAGTTCTTATAGGACATTATATAAACTCAAAAAGTAAATTATTAGTAAAACGAATGGAATGAATCTCAGCCATTTTTTCCAAGCATATAAGAAAGAAATTAGCATAAAAAATCCTGGGCTGATTATATAAACATATCTAATGCTTGCTGGAATAGATCTAAGGTGCTGGGTCATAGACAAAAGGCCCAGAATAATAACCCATATGATTGAAAACTTGAGTAGTTTATTTTTTGAATAAAAAAATAAACAATAGAATAATACAAATAACGATAAAATAAGAGCAAATCTTAAGCAATAATTCTGGAGGTTGTGGGGCCACAAAAATTCTTTTACAAAATCTAATAATCTGTAAAATATGATTGGATGAAACAATGCCCCTCCCTTTAATTGATATATCCATCCCAGCTTATATCTATATATTTGAATTAATGCAAACATTGTGCTTAATCCAATAAAAGGAGCGTACCGTCCGAGCAATTTTTTAATAGATTCCTTGTTTTGTTTAAGTAAACTAAATGAATTATTGTGAATGAGAACTTCGTAACTTGCTAGTATTACAAAAAATGGATAGAAAACCTGTTTGGTTAGACAGCCAGATAAGTAGAAAATTAAGGTTACAAAAAAATAAAGCTTCTTTTTGGTTTTAAGGTAGTGGATAAAAAATAGTAATGTTAGGAGCATAAATAAAACCGTAGGAGCATAAATTATGGAAGCGCTTATCCACCTCATGGTTTGAATATTACCTGGAAAAAATAAAAACAATGCCGATCCTAATAAAGAAGCAAGCTTACTATGTGATAATTGTAAAATTAGAAAAAAGAGTAAAATTGCGTTAAGCGCATGTACTATAAAGCCAAATTTTAAATAGGGTTCGGCATTATCGTCAAAAGATGCCAAAAGAGGTATCCAGAAAACATACATCATAGGAGTATAGTGAGTTGAAATTCCGGCAGCGGCAGAATACCTGTTTATATCAAATATCTGAAGCTTATTTTCTTTTAATATATTTGCTTCAGTAAATTGTTCTAAATCATCACCCCCTCTTATTTTTTTATAAAATGTTTTAGAAGTGACATTATACGACAAGAAGATAAGTATAATTAATATACAAATACAAATTATTTTACCTTTTGTATTTTTAATTTTGTTAAACATTTTAATTCTTTTTAATTAGAGTATTTTTTAAAAATCTAAGCTTAGTACAATCTATTAAAGTGCGGTAAATTATTTTTAGTGAGCATTTCGATTTACCCTTTATTCTTTGTTGAACATTTATTGGATATTTGTTTATGGGAATCCCTTGCATTTTGAAACCCAGCAAGGTTTCAATTTCGACCATTCCATAACCAAATCTAAAATTTATGTTTTTTAGATATTTCCGGCTCATTAATTTTAATGAGTTGGCATCTTTTAATTTAAAATTAAATAAAAGCGAAATATAGACATTATAGAAAAACGATAACATCTTTCTGATTGGATTATAATATTTTGTTCTTGTTTTTGGTATTCCAATAACAAATTGAGAATTATTTTTCTTGGCATAATTATACATCTTTAAAAGTTCTTTTGGATGATATTGGAGGTCTGCGTCAATAAAAGAAACATAATCATTTTTAGATTCTTTAAATCCTTCTCTTGCGGCATGAGAATACCCCTTATTATTAGAATAAGATATGTATTTTATTCTTGGATTATTTTTCATCAGGCGGAGAATTTCTTGATGAGAATTATCTGTGCTTCCGTCGTTTACAACAATAATTTCATGGTCGGTGTTTAAAAACACATTGCTTATTTGGTTTAAACATTCTGAAATACATGCTTGTTCGTTATGAACCGGAACGATGATAGAAATACTCATAGAATTAATCCTCTAAAAAGGCGTTAAAGAAAAAATGATTCCAGCGATTATTAGTAGATGTTATGCTGAACACGACACTATTTATTTTTTTATTTATATAGATTTCAAAGTTTTTCCAGCCAGTAGTTGGGATGAATTCGTCCTCATATATTTTTTCTCCATTTACCATAATTGTAAATGTTAAAGTTGCTTCTAAGTTTTTTGAAATCGCAAGGTCGTTCAGGCCGTAGTAACCGGTAATTTTGTCAGTATATAAATTTATATTTTTATATTCTAAGGATTTGGCTTTATCGGTTAATGGATGTATCCAAATTGCTTCTTTAAATTCATTGTCAGCAATAGCATACGATTTTCCAATTGTATTCCAGATTCTGTTTTTTGAAACTAAGTCTTCTTCACAATCCCAACGTTCAAAAATCTTTGAATCTAAAAAGGGAGGTTTGGTTTCGTTATGGGGCCAGATTGAATCAGTTCTGTATATCTCACATAGCTTATTGTCAATTGCGGCTTTGGCATTTTTGAGATTGCGATAAAAATAGTCATTTACAGTTTTTTCATCAACAACTTCAGCATCAAAACAAAAGTGTCTTTTTCCAGCATAGTCAGTGTAGATTATAAGTTTTACTTCTACTGATTTATTTTTATATTTACCAGTATCAATATCTGTTGCAAGCCATCCTTTTATATCCGGCTGTATGATTCTTTTTACAAACTCGTTGTCAATATAAACATCTATATAAATAGGGCTTAAATTTCCAATCACCATATCGTCAGAAATACCGGTAGTAAACCTAATGCTTTCGTCAAGCTTAACATCTTTGTAAATGAGGTTAATTTTTGTATCGTTTCTTGGGTGAACAAACAAACATATTTTATCTTCATCCCCGGAGGTTATTTTATCTATACGAATTCTTTGCCACTCTTTATTATAACAGTTAGAGGTTATTGCGCCGTTTAGAAATTGACAAGTTTTGCGTTCGCCGCCTGTTATTATTTCTACTAAAGGTTTTTTAAAAATCAACTGATTTGCATTGGGCGGATTTTCTCTTTTGGTAAGATGGATTAGAAGCATTGATTGGAAATCATTATATTCCTCAATATCATATTCGCTATAGAGCTGGTAAACTTTATTATAATTGCCGCTTACTCTAATTATCCAGATATCATCAGCAGATAAAATTGAAGGGTCTTCCAGACTTTGTATTCTTTTTACAGGCCTATCCAAATAATAATCCATTATAAACGGACCAATGCGGAACTTGTATATTAATAACAATTGAGAGTCGTCTTTAATTCTATTTTCCAGAAAAGAGGTGGCTCTCTTCCAATCAGCGGGTTGGAAATCTTTTGCTGCTTGAATTGAAGAAAATGCAGTTATAAACAGCAGAGCAATGCCAAGCAGGGGAATATAGATTTTTTTTGATCTGGGAATAATTGCTAAATAGAAAAAGGGAACAGTTAAAGCAAAATATCTAAATCTGACCGGGGTGCGGGAAGCCATAATCATCAATGCTATTAAAACAAAGGAAACAGTTAAAATCAACCATAGTTTTGTTATATAGCCCTTCTTTAGAAAAAACTGAAAAACGATTAAAAATAGGATAATTAAGATTAAGGCTTTAGATAGAAGATTGTAGTCATTTAAATATTTGACTCCGGTGATAATACTTAAAGATTCTTTTATAAAATCAAAACCTCTTGAACTGGTACCCCAGTTCATATCAGCTGCCTGGACTTTAAATAACTGATTTTCTGCCCTATTGAGATAAAAATAAAGGGGTGAGGCGAATACTATTAAGATGACAAGAAAGAGAATAAAGGGCTTGTAGCTTATCTTTTTTGAAATGACATTAGCTAATAAATAAATTATTAGAGTGAAGAGGTAGATTAAAAAAATTAAATTTGAATAAACCCCGGCGATTATTGCCAGAATTAAAAACAGAAAATATCTTTTCTTCTTTGTAATCTTAAACTTTTCAAAATAATAAAGAGCTAACAAACAAGTTAAAATTAAAAAAGACCAATGTTTAAAAACATAGGCCGTGTCTACAAGTAATAACGGGTTAAATAAGTATAAGGCAGGAATTAAATATTTATTTACTTTATAAACCTCGCAAAGTTTATAAAGAACGAAAGCAGATAAAAGAAAAATCAGAATAGTAAATATTCTAAGAGCAATTTCTGATTTCCCAAAAATAGAAGTATAGCCCTTTACCAATAGAAACCAGAGAGGCAGTTGGTCGCCATAATTTTGAAAAACAATTTTATTAATACTTTCTCCGGATAATCTTAAATAATCAAAATCTTGGTTGTCATACGATTTATTATAAAAGCATCCGAAAGTTGTTAAGAGAAATATCAAAAAAATAACTAAGATGCCATATTTAGTCAAGAATTTTTTAATATAGAATATACCTTTCATTAATTTTTCTTGAACCAATTTACGGTTATTTTGAGGCCTTTTTCCAAAGAACATCTTGGTTTCCAGCCAAGTTCTTTTTTTGCTTTTTGAAAATCAAGACAGCTTCTTTTTAGCTCACCGATTTTAGCTGAAGCGTGAATTTTTTTACATCTTGAACCGGTTATTTTTTTTAGTTCATTGAAAATAATGTTGATATTAGTTTCTTTTGCTGTGCCGATATTAAAAACCCCAATTTTATTTTTTTTCATTGCTGAAATATTTGCTTCAATAACATCATCCACATAAATAAAATCTCGAGTTTGTTTGCCCGACCCATTGATTTTTGGTTGTTTGTCTCCAAGCATTTTATCACAAAAAATAGCTATTACTCCTGCTTCTCCTTTTGAATTTTGACGAGGTCCGTAGATATTGGCGCATCTAAAAGAGACAAATGGCAATCCAAAAACCTTATAGTAATAATCCAAATATTTCTCTATTGATAATTTGGTAATGCCATAAGGAGAAAGAGGGCTAGTAGGATGGTCTTCTGAAACAGGAAAGACGTCCGTTTTCTTATAAATCCCTCCGGTAGAAGCAAAAATAAATTTCTTTATTCTGAACTTACGACAACTTTCTAAAAGATTTAAACTTCCTAAACTATTGATTTTAGCATTACCAACAGGATCATTTATTGACTTTTGTATATCTGCTTGAGCAGCGTAATGAAAAACTATTTTTGGTTTTTCATCTTTAAAAACCCGATAGATTTTCGGACTGCAAATATCAATCTTGCAAAACCTTGCCCTTTTATTTAAATTTTCTTTTCTTCCGGTAGATAGATTGTCAACCACAACCACTTTGTTGCCATCTTTTATTAATCTGTCTACAAGATGAGAGCCGATAAATCCAGCTCCGCCGGTAACAAGAATTTTCATATTTATGTTGTTAATAATCGTAATTGCTTTTGTTTATTATAGTATTTAATTAATTATAATTGCAACTTTGCCCAAAGGACTTGCCCTCACGACCAAACGAGGACAATCCCCGCCAAGCGGGGGAAAATGGCAAAGCCAGTCCTCGTTATGGTGTGAGGGCTTGCCCCGTAGAGGAATTTCGAATGGAAAATTTCTAAGAAATTTTCCTTTACCCCGAAGGGATTTTTCGAAATTCTCCTACGGGACTTGATTTTTTAAAAAAACAATGTAACATAAAAACATATGGCCGTTCCAAAACAAAGAAAAACAAAATCAAGAAGAGATCAGCGAAGGATGCATATTTTCCTGAACAAGCCCACCCTAACGTCTTGCCCAAAATGCGGTAAGCCGGTTTTGCCTCATACTGTTTGCCAAAACTGCGGGTATTATAAGGGAATAGAAGTGATTGATGTTTTAAAAAAATTGACCAAAAAAGAAAAAAAGAAAAAAGAAAAAGAGATAGCATTAAAGGGAGAAGAGAAAAAGAAAACAAAGCCAATAACCATGGAAGGATTATCAAAGAAGTAATTATGGCCAGCAGACACTTATCACGTTCAATAGTAATGCAAAGTTTATACGAATGGGATTTTTCTGGTAAAAAACCAAAGGATTTGGAAGAGATTGTTGAAAAAAATATTAAAGAATTTGGGCCCGGGCTTGAAGATAAAACTTTTGTCTGGCAGTTGGTAAATGGCGTTGTTTCTAAGCTCTCTGATCTTGATAAAATTATCGAAAAAGCAGCTCCTGAATGGCCAATTGACCAAATAACTATTATTGATAGAAATGTTTTGAGAATCGGGCTTTATGAGTTATTATATGGGAATAAAGAAGAAGTTCCTCCAAAAGTAGCCATAAACGAAGCAATTGAGTTGGCTAAAACTTTCGGAGGAGAAAGTTCGGGCAAGTTTATAAACGGAGTACTTGGAACAGTGTACAAACAAATAGAAGAATAATATGAAAGATTTTTCACAGCTTGAAAAGAAATTAGATTTTAAATTTAAAAATAAAGATTTATTGACCCAGGCCTTTGTCCATCGGTCTTTTTTAAATGAAAATCCTGATTTTAAGCTTTTTCACAATGAGAGATTAGAATTTTTGGGAGATGCGGTATTGGAGCAAGTCGTTACAGAATACTTATATCGGAATTATCCTCAAAAATCGGAGGGCGAACTGACCAGTTGGCGGGCAGCTTTGGTAAATGCTAAGATGCTGGCGAAAGTTGCCGGAGACCTGGGCTTCAATGACTTCCTTTTGCTTTCCCATGGAGAATTAAAAGAGGAAGGGAAAGCTCGCCAGTATATTTTGGCTAATACCCTTGAGGCGTTTATTGGGGCTTTATACCTTGACCAGGCATTAGATCCTTGTAAAGATTTTATTGGAAGATATTTAATAAAAGAGCTATCTCATATTGTTGAAGCAGGCCTTTTCAGAGATAATAAATCTCAGTTTCAAGAGAAAGCTCAAGAGAAGACAGGAATTACGCCTGTTTATAAGGTTTTGGAAGAATCTGGACCAGATCATGTCAAGTGCTTTGTAACCGGTGTTTTTCTAAATAAAGATTTAATAGCAAAAGGGGATGGTTCTTCAAAACAAGAGGCAGAAGAAGCAGCAGCCAAAGAGGCCTTGGAAACAAAAAATTGGTAATAATTTTAATATAAACTATGCTTTGTATTCGTTTTTTCAGAGTCGGTAAAAAAAAGCAACCTTCTTTTAAGATTGTAGTTACTGATAAAAGAAGGCCGCCGAGCGGTGGTCGTTTTGTGGAAGAAGTTGGATTTTTGAATCCTATTACTAAAGAAAAAAATCTGAAAGCAGAACGAATTAAATATTGGATTTCAAAAGGGGCTAAGCCGTCGGACAGCGTTTACAACCTACTGATAAAAGAAAAAGTTTTAGAGGGTAAAAAAATCCCCGTTCACAAAAAGAAAAAAGGGGAAAAAGGGGTAGAAAAAGTAGCTAAGGAAGAAATTAAAAAGCCCAAAGAAGTCAAACCTGAAGAAAAGAAGGAGGAGGTTAAAAAAGAAGTTAAGGAGGCAGAGAAAGAAGAAACTAAAGAAAAAGTCAAGAAACCTGAGGAAGCAAAACCTGAGGAAGTAAAAGAAGAGACAGCAGACGAAAAACCCAAAGAAACAACTTAAGGGTTGACCCCCCACTTTTCTAAAAAGTGGGGGGTTGACATAATTTTTAGGAAGAGTATAATAGAAAATAGTAGCTTTTATTCTTGTTAAAACCGGTTCTCTGAATGATAGAGAATTAGGCCCGCCTAAGTTTTTCTGAAGAATTTTGGAGGGCAGGTGGAAAGAAAGGTCGGGCTACTGTTAAAAAGAAAGAATGAAATCTTCAAATTCGCTTTGCGAATTTGGAAGAAGATATTTATGGCAAAAGCAGATAGTGACAAGGAATTCCTTGAGTTTATTATTAAAGCGCTGGTTGACCACCCAGAAGACGTCAAACTTGACAGAAAGGTTGACGAAATGGGAGTTTTACTTACTTTGAAGGTAAACTCCGAAGATATGGGTCAAATTATTGGTCGAGCCGGTTCAACTGCCAGGTCTATCAGATCTTTAGTTCGAATAGTTGGCTTAAAAAATCATGCCAGAGTGAACTTAAAGATTGAAGAGCCAGAAGGTGGAAGAGTGACTCAAGAAGATAAGAAAGCTTCATCTGAAGGATTAGAAGATTTAAAGCTATAATCCTTAGACAGATTTATCTTTTTAGAAAACAGTGCTACGATGTATTTGATAGCACTGTTTTCTTTTAATTATGCCCCGTAGAGAAATTTCGAAAGGCCCTCACGGGGCAAATAAAAAAATTTCGGAGAATTTTTTAATTCGAAATTCTTCTACAGGGTATGCCCCGTAGAGAAATTTCGAAAGGCCCTCACGGGGTAAATAAAAAAATTTCGGAGAATTTTTTAATTCGAAATTCTTCTACGGGGTATGATTGAATTTGACATAATTACTATATTTCCTGAGATTTTTGACTCTTATTTTTCTGAGAGTTTAATTTTAAGAGCTCTGAATAAAAAATTAATAAAAATAAATACCCATAATTTAAGAGATTGGACTTTTGACAGGCACAAGATCGTTGATGATAGGCCTTTTGGAGGGGGGTTTGGAATGGTAATGAAAATAGAGCCCATTTTTAAAGCCGTAAAGGCTCTTCAAAGAAAGAAGAAAAAACAAAGAACAAAAGTGATTTTGTTTACGCCACGAGGAAAAAAATTCAATCAAAAAATAGCTTACCAATTTAGTAAATTGGATCGATTGATTTTAATTTGCGGCAGATACGAAGGAGTAGATGAAAGGGTGGCTAAACACATTGCTGATGTTGAGATATCAATAGGGGATTACGATTTAATGGGCGGAGAACTGCCGGCAATGGTAGTTATAGAAGCAGTTGCAAGATTAATTCCAGGGGTTTTGGGAAAACCTAATCTGTTGAAGGAACGGATCACAAAGGAAAAAGGATTTATTGAGTATCCTCAATACACCCGCCCGCCAAAATTTTTCTCTGGAAAATTTAAGCGGGCAAAGCCAGAAGTTTGGAAAGTTCCCAAAGTGCTTCTTTCCGGGAATCATAAAGAAATTGAAAAGTGGCGGAAGAAAAAGAGAAGAGTTATTGCCTCTCTGCGGGAGATCAACCAAAGGTTGAAAAAATAAACATTTTATATTAGAATAAAAACTACTAAAAAATTGGGTAGGTGGCGGAGTAGTCAAACGCACGAGTCTGTAAAACTCGCGACTTCGGTCTACGCAGGTGCAAATCCTGCCCTGCCCACCATTCACTTCGTTCAAGGTAAACAAAATAGTTTATACTGAGTGAGGAGGTGAAGTGCCAAGATAGCTCAGTTGGTTAGAGCACGTCATTGGTAATGACGAGGCCGTGGGTTCGATTCCCGCTCTTGGCTCTTGTTAAATAAAAAATTATGGCAAAAAAGAAAAAACCATTTACTAAACTTCAGTGCAAGGAATGTAAAAGAATTAATTATTATACTCATAAATCAAAAAAGATGGCTGAGGAGAAGTTAGAATTAAAAAAATTCTGCCGCTGGTGCCGTAAACATACGCTTCATAAAGAGGGGAAGAAATAGGGGTCCGTAGTTCAACTGGCAGAACGCTGGTCTCCAAAACCAGAGGTTCCAGGTTCAACTCCTGGCGGACCCGCTTTCGCCCGCCAAAGTCCCGCTTAGCGGGACGACGGCGGGATTTTTATTGGTCATTTTTACTCAAATAAGCTAAAATAGAAAATACGTTAATCATAATAAACATGGCAATTTTAGAGATTAAAAAATTTAATGATTCTGTTTTGAGAAAAAAATGCGAGAAAGTAAGAAGAGTTGATAAAAAAATAAAAAAGCTTGTTGTTGATATAACCCAAACAATGAAACAACACCAGGGAGTTGGCTTGGCTGCGCCGCAGGTAGGGGTATTAAAAAGAGCAATTACGGTTCAGACCGATTTGGGAGGTCAGCGCATTTTGGTTTTAGTTAATCCTAAAATTCTAAAAAAGAGCAAAGAAGCAGAGACAGGCGAAGAAGGATGTTTAAGTTTCCCTGATATTTTTCTGAAAATAAAAAGAGCTAAAGAAGTAGAGATTGAGGGGTTAGATATAAATGGAAAAAAGATTAAGATAAAAGCCCAAGGGCTTTTGGCTCGGGTTTTCCAGCATGAAATTGACCACCTTGATGGAATTTTGTTTTTTAACCGATTGGGTTTTATTAAAAAAATAGGATTTAAATTAAGACATCTCTCAATAAAACTATGACTAATGACTAATGACTAATGACTAAATTTTTGTCATCGTCATCGTCATCGTCATCGTTATTATCGATTCATGAACCTGATTGATTTTTTAATTCAAGAGGGTTGGTTAAAAACACCAAGAATAATTAAGGCCTTTCAGGAGATAAAACGGGCTGATTTTATGCCGGAAGATAAGAAGAATTTAGCTGAACTTAATGAGGCGCTGCCAATCGGCTATGGCCAAACAATTTCACAGCCCTTAGTGGTTGCTTTTATGATTGAGCAGCTCCAGCCCCAAGCTGGAGAGAAAATTTTAGATGTAGGTTCCGGCTCTGGCTGGACAACGGCTCTACTGGCTCACATAGTAAGTAGAAAGCTTGCCTCGCCGTCAGGCGGGGGCAAAGTTATCGCAATGGAATTAGTGTCTGAGTTGAAGGAATTCGGCGAGAAGAATGTAGCTAAATACAATTTCATAAAAAAGGGCATAGCTAAATTTATTTGCGCTGATGCCTCAAAGGGTTATGAAAAAGAAGCCCCTTTTGATAAGATATTGGCTTCAGCAGCTGCGCAAGGAGAAATTCCTAAGGCATGGAAAGATCAGTTGAAAGTTGGCGGAAAAATAGTTTGTCCAATTAGATCTTCAATCTGGGTTTTCATTAAAAAATCTGAGAAAGATTTTGAAGAAATTGAGCACCCTGGCTTTGCTTTTGTACCGTTGATTCAGAAGAGAGATTAATGCTCGGCAACGAAATCTTCAAAGCACCGACCCTCAAAATCCCAGCGAGATTTTGGGGTCTGCTTTCTCGCCCCGCCATCCCCGCCAAAGGCGGGGAACCTTGCTGGCGGGGCTCCGAAGGCTACTTTGAAGACTTGTTGCCTCGCCTAATCATCCAAAAATGAAATATTTTTTAATTGTATTATTGGTATTAATTATAATTGTTCTTTGTTCTTTGTTCTTTGTTTGGCAAGGAATTTATTTGCCGAAAGAACCAGGTTCCGCTGAGACAAAGAGTTTTTTGGTTAGACAGGGCGAGGGGGCTAAGGAGATTTCAGTTAATTTAGAAGAACAGGAGATTATTAAATACAGCTTTCTTTTTAGGATTTATGCTCTATTTCAGGAAAAGGCAGAGAAACTTCAGGCCGGAGAGTACGAGTTGTCTCCAGGGATGAATATTCCCGAAATTGTAGATAAATTAGCTTCAGGAGAAGCTGTTAAAAGAACAATCACCATAATTGAAGGATGGAATCTAAGAGACATTGGCCGGTATCTGGAAGAAAAGGGGATGTTTACGGCTGAGGAACTTTTTGAATTAGACGAAAAAGAAAAAAAAGATTCATATTTTAGCTCGCCCTCCCAAATTTCGCAGGGCGAAACTTGGGAGGGTAAAGAGTTTGATTTTTTAGAAGATAAACCAAAAAGTTTAGGACTGGAAGGTTATCTTTTCCCAGACACTTATGAGATTTTTCCTGAAGAGGGGATAGAAGATATTGTCAGGAGAATGTTAGATAACTTTGATAGGAAGCTAACAACAGAATTAGAAGAAGATATCGTCTCTCAAGGGAAATCAATTTTTGAAATAGTAACAATGGCCTCTTTAATTGAGAAAGAAGTTAGAACTATTGAAGATAAAGAAATTGTTTCTGGGATTTTATGGAAAAGGATAAAGAGCAAAATGCCCTTACAGGTAGATGCTACAATTAGCTATATCACTGGCCGTAAAACCACAAAGATTACCAAAGAAGAGCTTAAAATTGATTCTCCATATAATACTTACAAATACAGGGGTTTGCCCTTGGGCCCTATTTCAAACCCTGGCATGGAAAGCATAAAAGCAGCAATATATTTTCAACAAAGCGAGTACTGGTTTTATCTTTCTACCCCAGAGGGAGAAACAATTTTCAGCAAAACCTTAAAAGAGCATAACGAAGCTATAGCAGAGTATTTAAGGTAAGGTGTTTTTCTGTTATAATATAAGTACTAACATGGAGAGAAAAAAAATAGCAATGGTTATTGCTTTTCGGGAATTCCAGGATGAGGAATATTTTATCCCAAAGCAAATATTGAAACAATCAGGGGCAGAAGTTGATACGGTTAGTTCTTCTTTGGGGGAGGCAATTGGGAAATTGGGCGGTGAGGCAGAAGTTGATATTTTAATAAAAGACCTCAAGATAGAAGATTACGACGCGATTTTGTTTATTGGAGGACCGGGAGCTCAAAAATATATTGATGACGAAACTTGTCATCAAATTGCCAGAGAAACAGTTAAAACAGATAAGGTTTTGGGAGCAATTTGCGTTGCTCCGATAATTTTAGCTAAAGCCGGCGTGCTTGAGGGAAAAAAAGCAACAGTTTGGAGTTCGCCAATGGATAAATTCGGAGTTAAAATCTTGCAGAGTTCAGGAACAATTTACCAGTCAGAACCCGTGGTTGTTGATGGAAAAATAATTACCGCTGACGGCCCTATGGCTGCTAAAAAATTTGCTGAAACAATAATTGAGATATTAAAAAATGAGTGAGTTTGACTTTTTAGAAAATCTTCCATTAATTATTTTTACTTTGGCTTTTTTCGTTATTTTCGTTGTGTTTATTTTCGGGGGATTTGTTTTGCTAACCGCGGTTAGAAACATTCAGAGAACAGAAAGGGGCAGAAGAATTCTGTTGAATTCTCTCTATGCTCTTTTTATAACCTTGCTAATTGCTCTCGTTTTCTTTTCAGTTACTTATTTGCTTAAAAGAGGGGAGGTTTTTCGTCCACAGGAAATTCCAGGAGAATTTCCTCCTTCTCCTGCCGCAAACTTTCCTCCGCCTCCTCAATTTATTAAAATTGAGAAATATTACTTTACAGGACCCTGGTTATTGAAAGAGTATGAATTTATTGAAAAACCTGCAGTATTGGCAATTTTTTGTAAAAAAAACGAAGAATATGATATAATATATATTGGAGAGACGACAGGAGAAAAAAAGCAGCTTTTATCAGGACATGAAGAATATGGATGCTGGATGGAAAAATGCAATCAAGAATTTAAAAATCTTTATTTGGCAATCTTTGAGGCATTATCAGAAATTTATAATTCTGGCGACAGGAGAGCGATTAAAGAGGAGTTAATAAATCAGCTTAATCCTTCTTGCCCCGTAGAGGAATTTCGAAAACCCCTTCAGGGGTAAATGAAAATTTCAAAGAAATTTTCCATTCGAAATTCTCCTATAGGGCTTGCCCCGTAGAAGAATTTTGAATGGCTTCGCCCTGTAGAAAAAAATCTTTCAAAATTTCTCTACGGGGCTTGCCCTCTTTCTGAATCTAATAACTTACAATGAATAACTCAATATTAGAAAAAATTACAATAGAAAGAAGCTTAATTTATATTTTAATAGCCGTAGTTTTGATAGTTTTTGGGTTTATATTTTATTTATTTTTCGGCCAATTTTCGAAAAAGATAGAAGTTTTAACTCCTAACGGAGGAGAAGAATGGGAGATAGGACAAACTTATGAAATTACCTGGGAGTCAAGAGGGATAGAAAGAGTTGGCATTGTTTTGTTTAAGGAAAATGAACCAAAGTGGATTGTCAAAAATGTTAGCGCTGAATTAGAAAAATATGAATGGGAGATTTATCCTGGCCAGGAATATAAAGATGGTTATTGGATTGCTGTTTTTGAATATCCCTGGCAAAAAGGAAACAAGATAGATTACTCAAACGGCTCTTTTGCAGTTACTTTTTCAGAGCTTATTAGCTGCGACGCTTTATCTACTGAAAATGAATGGCTTTATCTTCCGAGCGATTTGCCGGATTTAAGACGAGTTTTTATCACTCAGGGGCAATTTACCGGGAATTTAGAAGGACTTGAGGGTGCTGATGAAAAATGCCAGATAGAAGCTGAAGAGCGCGGATTTGATGGAAAATGGCATGCTTTTCTGGGAGGGGATAAGGATGAGGATTTAGCTGTTGAAAGATTGAAAAGAACTCCCAGGGGGGTGGAAGGGGTTTTTATTATAGCTCCGCCAGCTGCCACCTTAATTAGGGGAGCAACTTGTCATCGGTTCTTGGCAAAAGATTTTGATGAGTTTTTAGCAAAACTTTCAAATCCTTTAACAATTAATGAAGAAAAATTAGAGGAGGGCTTTTTGAAGGATTTAGAGAATATTTGGCTGGGCAGGGTTAATGAGGCAAGTAAAAAGAATTGCATTCCAATTGCTGCGGCCATTGAAGCTCTCTATCTGCCCCTTGTTGAAAAATACAGTTTTACCGTCACTTGTCAGAATTGGACTAAAGGAAACAAGCTGGTTGAGGATTACCCTGTTCCTACGGGAGAACCAAAACCATCCTTTCCGGTCTGCTATACTCCTACAGGAGAATTTACTAACGCGGTTGCTTTAGGGGGGCTCTCTTCCGGATTAACCGGCAAAGGAAGTAATACTGCTCTTACTCTATATCAGGGGAAATATTGCAGCACTAGCCAAAAACTGCTCTGCATAGAAGAATAAATAAGGTCTTGCCCTGAGTGAGCGAAGCGAGTCGAAGGGTTGACAAGTTTCCCAAGAAAGAGTAATATTTAAAATTACATAGTGCGTAGCCGCAGACAATGGGTTTACCTCGCTAAGCGGGGCAAGTAAGTCCCATCGAGGCATACCAAGCTAACAGAGAACTGTTCTCTGTCAGCTAAGATGCTGTCTACGGTGACAGCATTTTTATTTTCAATCAACTACAAACTACGAACTACAAACTAATACTATGCCTTTAACTAAAGAACAAAAACAAAAAATTGTTGAAGAATTAAAAGAAAAAATTGATAGACAAAAATCAATGATTTTTATTGCAGTTGAGGGGTTAAAAGCATCGGATATCTTTGATTTAAGGAAAAAATTAAAAGAAGTAGATTGTCAATTGCAAGTGATTAAAAAGACCTTGACAAATATAGCTTTTAAAAAGGAAAAGCTTGAATTTAATATAAAAGCGTTAGAGGGTCAGTTTGCTTTGGTTTTTGGGTTTGGAGACGAAGTTTCTCCGGCAAAAACCGCTTATCAATTTTCACTGGACAACAAGAACTTAAAGATCTTAGGTGGATTTTTTGAAGATAAGTTTAGAAGCGCTGAGGAAATAATTGCTTTAGCAAAAATACCTTCTAAGCAAGAACTTTTTGCAAAGGTCGTTGGAAGTATTTCCAGTCCTATTTCAGGATTTGTAAATGTTTTTCAGGCCAATATTAAGGGCCTGATAAATGTTTTAGCA
>SDBS01002405.1_pt1 | contig 18715 bp, 29 predicted proteins | sample 2277091 | NCBI WGS metagenome assembly SDBS01 (sample SAMN10404972, study PRJNA504765) | marine sediment metagenome | isolation source: marine sediment core GS10_PC15, 163 cmbsf | place: Arctic Ocean: Southern Knipovich Ridge | collected 2010 | reverse complement strand
CATTATAAAACCATAGGCCACATGATTACCAGATGCCGTCCAACTAAAAGAATACGAAGATGGTTCTGAACTACCTGCTATTTTATAAAGTACCGCACAACTTACCGATACTTCAAAACTACCTTGTATAGTCGTCCATCCAGAAGATGTTAAATCTTCTGAATTTCCATCGATAGCAATAACTGCTATCATTAAATCGTTTTCAACAATACCCGTTGGTTTATCTATTGTAATTGGAGATGAACCATCATCTTTAGCTTCTGTAAAATTGTCAAAAACTGGTACTGTCATTTTTTATTCTTTTCTTTCAAGTATTTCTGGTATTCTTTCTCAGCGGCAAGACGCTTAAGAAAATCAGGATTATGTCGTTGCTTTAGAATTAGAGATACATTCTTGCGAAATTCAAGGGAATTTGGGTCAACCTTCGGTCTAATTTTTGGCTTGCGTTTATCTCCGAATAGAAAACTCATAGAACATCCTGATATTAAAAAAAGACTAATTATAACTATTAACTTTTTCATTAACTGCTCGCACTTGCACTTGGAGAGCCACTTATACTTGCACTCGGAGACGAACTTGTCTCCACAAAAGTCTTTAACGTTAAACTCGTTTTAGTTGAATTTCCTACTGTATAGAAGTTTCCATTCAACTCTGTCATTCCCACTACGCCGGTTATATAAATCTGGTCGCCATCTTGTAGTCTTTGGCTACCATCACTATTGGTATTGTCCAAACTTACCACCCCTGGGTCGGCTTGGGTCACGTTGGTAATTACAATGGGGTCGCCCCCATCAAAAACCAAACCCGAATCTACAAAGAAAGCATCTTCCAAATCAACTCCAACTCTGGGTTGTAATTGCTCAATCTGTCTTGTGGTAGAACCATCAACAGTTCTTGATGTGGAAATCCAAATCTCATCTTCGGCTGTTCCTGGTGTTACTGCTACGGATTCGGCTTTAGCAGAAGTCCCACCCAATGGATGAGGAGACCACGCAATTACATCTTGGTCTCTTTCGTATGACATTGACAACAATTTGCCATTATCAAGCGTTGACCAGACAATAGCATCGGGGTTTCTCTGGTAATCTAAGCTTGTAATTCCGGTTAAAGTAATGTGTTCCGCCAATGCGCTAAGGTCGGGAGCAACATACTTTTGCTTTTCGTCACTAAATGTCATTTCCCTTATTTTTCGACCTACGAAATCTACAAACAAAACGGCATCGCCTACTGGTATAGGTTGGATTTTCTTGCTTCCATAAGAAGTCTGCTGCCTCTCATCGAAGTTAGTGGGTGTTAAAGCCTCGTCAATGGCAGTTGCCCTTATTCGCCATTCGCCGCCTATTGTTCCTAAGAGAAGTGCATCTAATGCCGACAACCATCTAATAGCATTCATCTTATCCGAGGACATTGTAAGCAAAAAGGAATCGGCATCATTTGTCCCTTCCTCGAAATTCTCGAAATCATCGGTTTCGCTCAACCACACCGTCTGAGGCTGTTTAGAAGTCCCACCATAAATAGCCCTACCACCAAAGAATGTAAATGCTGTCGGATAACCTCTGAAAGCACTCCATGCACCCTCGAACCATCTCTTGGAAGCGTCCGTAGAAGCAAAATCAGTAAGAACTGTCGCCGTAACTTCAGTGGTGCTTACGAAAGTATCTATTCTGCATATCCCGCTTTCGGTTGAATTATTCACCGTTAAGTCGGCATTCAACGTACCACTCGTAGAAGAGGTAACATTTATCCTGTACTGAACACTATCGGCCTCCTCGTTTCCTGTGAATTGTATGTTCCTGTCGCTATTGGAAATAAACGTCCTGAATGTCTCCCAACCTTCTTCATTCTCGTTTCTTTCCAACTTGACGGTCTTGTCCCAAGTTCCGTGAGTATTAAATGAGAACGTTCCCTTAATGTCTATGGCCGAACCTATAACCCCTGTAGTCGGATGGGCTGATGAGCCGGAAGTTTCGGTAGTAGCCCTTGCGTGGGTTATCTTAAACAAAGCTCCCGGCGCAGATATATGTGAAGAATCGAACACCGCTGCCGAGGCCGTTAAAGTTATACTTCCCGTAGTAGCACTTGGAGTAATGGTAATACCATCTGCATTTTCAAGGTCGTTTCTCGGTAGGAACGGGCCGTTCGTAAAACTTATGATTGATAAATCAAATGAAGTTACAGTAGTTCTCGTAAGTTTCCTCGGTGCATAATCGGGATGGACTATCCACATCACATCGGCACTCTGACGAAATTGTAATTCAAATAAGTCCGCTTCCTGATATGGCGTAGGAGTTTCGGCAATAGGAAAATTACTATCAAGGTCTGCAACTACCCAGTCCGTAAAGTTAATAGGCGGCTTTTCGTGAGTTCCATCCTCCGCATCGGTAGCGTCTGACGTATGGGCAACGAGACATCTGTAAACCACGCTCGAATACGTAACGAATTGTCCTACTATATACGCTGTATCATCAGTCCAGTTAGTAGGCGCTCTTGCCCCGATTACCCTTCCACCGTCAAAGAAGAACCGTATGTATTCCGGCCCGAACTCAAGAATATAAGCTATAGTATCCGAAAATTGAAAGGCTACCACTCTACTCTTTTCAGAAGCGTTCTTGACCGAACCGATAAACTTCGTACCTGGCCTTCTTTCGGCACTACCATATATACGGGGTATGAGATTATCCAAAGTCCGGCAGCCAGACGCATATTTGGCAACGTCCGAGCGAGCGTCAATCTGTGGCGATAGGACACCAGAATTAAAACTTAAAAGTGGAATATTAGCCATTACGACTCATCGTAAATATTGAAAACATTTGTAAATGTACTTATAATCAAAGCGTCTGTCGTTTCGTGAGCATCAGATACATCATCTTCGTCTGCCTTGAATATCTCAGAAGTTCCATCCCAGAGTATTTCTCCTTCGTGGGTCACGGTATCGTCCGTGGCCGGATTAGCACCAGCCTGAAGATATACATTGACTTTATATCTTCCCGCTGCTGTACTGGGAAAATCTCCTATGTATTGACCACTTGTTTTGTCTGTTAAAGAAATATCATAATCAGTCACATTGCCATCGGCCCAATCTTCAAACGCAGGCGTACCGGAAGTGTTCCACACCTGACCGGTGGAATTGAATACTCTTGCGTAAAGAGTAGAGCCTGTATCAAATGGAGCAACTATTTCGTTAGCCATTTTTCTGTATAAAACAAATATTAGGATAAAATAAAACCGAGGAAGTCTCTTTTGTGCAGATTTTATCTATCATTGATTTTAACTTGTTCATAATAACTGGATGTTTCTGTCTTGTTATTGCCTGACCATACAAATCTTCTATTACATACCAACCTCCCTTTGAAAGATAAGGCCATAAGAATTCAAGGCTTGCAAACTGGTCAACAGGATGATGAGAACCATCATCCACAATCAAGTCATACGGTTTGCCTACTACAGTTTTTAGAAACTCCCTATCTGATTGACTGCCGACAAATAATCTTAAATCTTTGTTCCTTCGCATAATCTTTTCGCCGGACACGTCTTTTATGTCTATGCCCGAAATCATCGCTTTCGGAAATGCCTTTTTCCATAACAATAAAGATGCACCCCTTTTTACCCCTATCTCCAGAATATTCTTAATACGTCCGTTCAAATGCCTATCGTATAAATATGTATAATTGTGCTTCCAGTATTTATCAGTAGCTCTTAACCCCTTTTTAGCAAACTGTTTAATGGCAAGTTGCTCTATATTCCCGCCACCTCTTATGTCAATACTACAACGCATTTCCATAAAGCTTTTCTTGTCGTCAAATAACCTGACAGAAACATTTTTAATATTAAGATATTTTAAGATAACAACTCGGCGCTGACCTCTTTGCAATACCATGCCTTTGTCGTATCTCCACATATCCAGGGGGGTATTTAATCTTTTGTCTCTTATACTCTTACAAAGATTCTCGCTATCTCGCATTTGGTTTATAACATGCCTTGTTCCTTTTAGAATTAGAGGGTCTCTTACGGCAGGATTAAGATGCTTAATAAGATAACTATAATAAGGTAACTGTTTTAATTCTTCGTCTGTATATTTATCACCATCCAAAATGCTCTTTACAAACGGACGAAAAGTCCTCTGAAGTTCGTAAGTACCTCTTGGATTGTCGGGATGTGTCTTGTTTGGGTCGGCATATTTTATAAAGTTTTCATACAGTTCATTTACATCGTATGTCCTTAATCTGAAATGATAATCATATTTACAGGCAAGCCAACCAGGAACCGGAGCAAAGTGGTCTATCAACCAATGAAATTTCCTTTTTGCGAAAGGCCAGTTGTCGCCCATCCATAACTCGATAGACCGTCTCATAGATTTAGGTTTTTCACTTGCTCCAAGAGCATAAGAAGATTTCCCCCTGTTCCAGTGGGCGTACCAAGTATTCTTATTAACTAAGACCCTTCCGCCTGACAACCAAGTCATACAAGATATTTCAACTCCTTCCTGCCCGAAAGTGCCGTGTTTTTCATCTAATCCACCCCAACCAAGGAATTGCTCTCGTTCCATAAGCCAGTTAGAACCGGAAATTGTCATAGTCTCGCCTATTTGCTCGTTATTGTGGAGTTTTGCCCACTCAGGCCACGCCAGACCCCTTAAACCACCCTTCTCATCGAAGTCTGGATGAGACAGATAACGATACGGACAATCAGTACGGTCTCTTCGAGTCCAGTTGCTCGATTTTAACTCGTATCTCATCGCAAGAACGGTATTGCCCGATTCGTGGCATTCGATAAGCTCGGTATCTATACCTTTATCAACTATGCAATGAGCATCTAATCTCATCAGGTATTTGCCTTTTGCCACTCTTGCCATCTTGTTAATCATCGGGCGCATACCGATACGTTCTTCACTATGGCACAAAACAACTCGTGGGTCTTTTTTGAGTTCCGGTTTGTAACCGTCAAGACCAACAATAATCTCGAAATCGGTTTGAAGTTTTTCAAGACAATCATCAATAGTTCTCTGAAGATACATCTCATTTCTTGCAGGAATGATAACTGATAACAAGGGCGTATAAGGGGGCATATAAGGGGGCATATAAGGTTTATCTTCTGGTTTGACCAGTTCCCAAGTAGGAACAGGCTGGAATTTCTCCAACAACCACTTAAAAGGTCTTTTTGCTAACGGCCAGTTATCGTTAATCCACAAATCCCTTGAGTACTTCTTGGCTTCATCCTGCTCTTTGGATTTAATCTTGTATGGGAATGTAAACTCTTTGGTAGTCCTGAATAAATGGGCAAACCACGTCTTTTTATTTACAATGTGCCTACCGCCCGATAACCATGCCTTGCAACCAACTTCAACCCCAAGTTGACCCCAACTTCCGTGTTTTTCATCAAGGCCACCAAGTTCCCAGAACCTCTCTTTATGTTGAAACCAACACGCGCCGACACCATTCATAATATCGACTATATCACCCTTTGATTCTTTCCTCTTGGCATACTTGTACCAGTATTGAACTTTGAGGTCTTTGTCCATATACATAAAATCGGTCTTTTTGTGAAGTCGTTCCTTCCAGACCCATTTTATCTTTACGGGTTTTCCACATTCTTTGCATTTTCCACCTTCGGGCAAATATTTGTCTTGATAGAAATTATGACCATTCTCGCAGACCCAATCGAAGGCGTGGAGATTATACATTCTCGGTATGACAGTCCAATCATACTCACAATCTTTGGCAAGTTTTACATCGAACCCTTTATCGAACATAGAATGAGCATCGGTCTTGAGAATGTACTTCCCTTTGGCTATCCTTGCAGCTTCATTTATGGCCGCACGCTGGCCTATGGGGTTGGTATGATGCATTAGAGTAACTCTTGGGTCATCTTGTATAGGTTCAGGCCAGTAACCATCCAAAACTGCAATGACCTCTATCTCGCCTTCGGCAGCTTCGAGAACGCTGTCTATCGTCCTGCCAAGAAGAAACTCATTTCGTGCTGGTATAATTACTGAGACTTTTTCCATTTTCTCTTTCGTAACCTTGCAAATAAATGGGGTCTTGAACTATCTTTTCCGTTTCTTTTAATGCAAGCAAGACAGTCTCTCTCGACACAGTAAGGATAATCCACACAATAAGGATGATTTTCAGAATCTTCTATGAATTCTAAAACATTATTTTCCGTATTGTCACTTATCATAGAAACCGTTCCTCTTGACCTGTTATCCCTAACCCACCGTGACGAGCTAAATTCCAATCGCTCCTGCCACCGGTGTCCGTTTCGCTCCTGTCTATCGACTTGACCTGAGACATCAAAGGTTTTAGTTCAGCTTTGAGTTCACTTAACAAGGATTGACCCGCCGAACCTACTCCGGCTGTAGGCGGTACGAGTTTTAACGCAAACTGCAATACTAAGACTTCTACATACAACGGGTCAAATTTCGTAACGTCCGTGACTTGTTGAATATACCGAAGACTTACCTCGGAAAGATTAGTAAAGAGTACCAATCCTTCGATTGCACGTCTCTTGTTCCGAGAAGTAGAATCACTCTCTTCAAGAATAGACCTGAATCTCAAAAAGTCATCTGGTAAGTCAAACATAAAATCCCATTCATTCTCCGGTGTGTAATCACTCGCTACGAGAGTAGTCCAAAAAGCAGCATTAGGAGGCTCATTAGTTGTGGTAACTGAAGTGTGAGCGACAAGGCATTTATACCAGACATCATCATTCAGTGTATATTGGTCGGTAGTGTAAGCCTTAGCAGTAGCCCAAGCCGAAGCGAGTCTTATCCTTGCCCGTGCGAACCGCCACCAGAAAGACCTTTGCAGAGCGTCTCTGGTCTGTTCGTAATGACGATTACAACGTTGCGCACGTGGGTCAGTATCGGCGGTTATCTGAGCATCAGTAACAGCTTTCTCTCCGATTCTATTCAGGGACAAATTGCATATATCGGTTTTGGTCGCAGGTAGAGCCATAATTATACTCCATATCTTCTACGAGTAACTTCGTAAATACTCTTAACTTCAGAGGCAGATTTTTCGACATTGAATATCATTACATCGTCGATAAGGCCGTTGGCGTAATCAATATCACCCCTCCCTATCCAAACTGGGGCAGTTCCATCAGACATTGCGGTATAAACTAAATTAACATCATCTGTATCATCTTTCCTTGCTCCATCTACATAGATTTTTATTCCATCTTGAGCACTTGCTCCACCCCTGCCGTCATAAGTCGCTACTATGTGATACCATTGTCCTATGGATAGTCTTGTGTTGCAGTATCTACCTCTATAAATTGACCCTTCTCCCAAAATATAGAACGTTACTTTGCCAGTATATAGTTCCAAATACCATTCTCTATTATCTGTTGCCCATTTACCTACTATTGGAGAATATCCACCAATGTTATCTATATAAACCCAAACACTGGTACTGAAAGGACTGTCGTCTGTACCATCACCAAAACTGAAATCTGCGTGGTCGGCTACTTCAATATAGTCACTATCACCATCTAACTCACAACCAGGATATTTTAGCGCAGCTGTGCCTTTCAGTGTGCCAGGATGATTGTTCAAGCTATAATCAAAGAGAGTTGACGTAGTAACTAATCCTACATATGTTTTCAAATGCAAAATGGTATCCGCCCCCGTTCTGACACGGGGTTGCAGGTATTTCGGTTTATACATCAAATACCCCGTAAGTAAACTGTTACAGTATATGCACTTAATGGGTTTGTACTTGGCGTTACGCCAACATCCATTACACCTGTCATTAGTTCTGATACGTTGTAAGAATAAGTTGTTGATTCAGCTAAAGCAGCAACACTGAATATCTCGTTGTCGGCATTATCGTCAATAGCTACAGTAGCAGTTACAACCGCTCCGCTTGCGGCGCTGCATTTAACGATAATCTTTTGCAAAATACCCTGTAGAGGTATATTTTCTTTAACTTCAGCCGTATCTCCAGATGCAAAAGTGAATATAGAAATACTTTCCCAAACTTTTCCTTGAGCAGAATATCTCGAAGAAACTGAACCAGCCATAATTTACTCCTTAATCGTGCCTGAATATAATTCGGTAATTTTTTCTGTATTGCGCATTTGCAGGTTTCATTATAATCCTGCCGGAACTTCTACAATATCCAGCCTTTGCGTTTCGGCGCAAAACTTCCTCACGGACATTGCTCTCACTTTCGTTCCAAGCCACTATTTCGCCACCGGATTTTGCTCGTTTCAAGATTTCCAAAACTTCAACCTTCGCAACCAGTACCATCTCGGCATTATTTTATGCCCACAATGGCATTTATAAAACCATACATGGTCTTCAGTCTCACGAAGGAAGACCATGTATGATTTACATTTAGGACATTGAGGATTCGGACTAACTAAACCTGTTTGTGCCGTTGGGAACATTACTTTTTCTCGTCCTTCTTTTCCGCTTCCGCCAGTTTTTTTGCCTCTTTCGGCGTTACTCTTTGTCCTGTCTTCGGGTCAATCTTCATAATAGATTCCTTAAAAAAGGAAGGAAGGGGACAAAGCGTCCCCTAACCTTCAGTTAAACTTACGTACTACACATCAGGTAAATCTGCGGGCCGGCAATACCTAAAGTGCCTTGATTCAGGATGTAACCAGCCATCTGGTTCTCAGATGCTGTAACACCTGCACCATCTACTTCACTAATCGAACCGTCAGCCTTAAAGTACGCCGTCCTTACGTTTTCGGCGGCATCGTCCAGGGACGTGTTACCAGGGCTAGTAATACATGGCCCCCAACTCTGCACCCAAACGTTTTCTCCGTCTACGGCAGTTACGCATGCAACACCAACCCAGGCGTTGTACGGATGCGATACTAACTGGCCATCAACTAAACGATAAGGATTTGCAAACATCTCAATAGAATCGTTAGCGGTTATTGCCTGATACAACGGAAACTCAACATAAATTCTGACATTCGTTCCGTTGCTCTTATCGTTACCGACGATGGCATACTGTGGAGAATTGGCGATAGTCGCATTATAAGTCTGAACCATGCCACCCGCTAACTGGTCTTCGGCAATAGTACTATTGTCGGTTACTACCATAGACCTATCACCTAAAGAAGCGGCAACGGCTGTAACCCAATCTGTTTGCGCCGGAAGTGTATTAGCACAACCAGAATAAGGTTGAACGCCTTCTGTGGTTATGCCCATGTACTTATACACACGACCGTCCCAGGTAATATACCTCGTTCCATAAACAAATCTCTGAGTAGTTTCTTTAAGGTATATACCAAACTCATGCGTTGAGAGAGCAAAATCTCTCGGTGAACCTCCATCGAAAAGAGGCCCTTTGTTAAATTTGAAATCTTTACTCATAAGAGTCTCCTTTCTAAGCTATCTGATTGAGGCATTCGTGGACTTTTACACCTTCCATTCTGACGGCGCCTAAATCCATCTTCGAGAAGAGTACCCAGGCAAAGTCAAGCCTTTCAGCCTCTTCTATTCGAGTGGAAATGTCGCCAATGGAAGCCAGGATTAAGCCATCCTGTGCCCACGCAAAGGTACGATTTGCAGTATCGGTAACAGCGTCGGTAGTGAGTCGGTTACACCAGAAGAAATCGAATCCGGCAAAAGTTTCCATCTTGCCCTGTTGAAGAGCTTTGACGGTATTAAAATCAATACTGCCAAGCTCAGTGATGTTTAACATGTCCTCGATGTCCTTCGGTGTAACAGCCCAATGCTTACGGATGTCAGGGTCGACATCTTTTTCATTGAACAGTTTCATCATAGTCAACATCTTCGCAAGTGACATATCAGCTATCGTCGTTACGGCGGCAAGTGTGCCTAAAGTAGTAACCGTACCGTCTCCGTTGATTGACCTTGCTTCGTCTTTGAATGTTATCGAACTTCCACCGGCCTTACCGATAGAAGCTGTTCCTAATGCTGCTTCGATTATCAGGTCATCTTTTTGCCTTCCGAGCGACCTGACCTGGTTCATCGCTACGGGGCTACGTGGGTCTGGCAACATTCTGTCAAGGTCTTCCTTGTCCAAAACCTTCTTGTTCGTCCAGGGGTGGGGTACGACCCTTCTCCTGCCGAACTCGGCTTCGGAAATCGGAGTTCCCTGATGCCGACCCGTCTTCTGTGCCGTATCGTCATCTTCCGCTAAGGTATCGAAATACGCAAGTTCCGCGCTATTAACGGTTTCGTTGCGCACTCTTGATGCAAATTTCGAGCCTTGTTGTTGGGAGAGGAGATACAAAACAGAAGCGAACTTCTGTGATGTTACTTGGTCGATTGTAACGGCCATTGTAATCTCCTTAAAACATTGTAACGGTGTACGACAAAGCTACCGTCAACGGAGACGACAATGCCTTCATTTTACGCCTGATGAGCGGCCATTTAGGTACGGCGACCGTCTGGACCCCGATGTGTCGGGACTACCCAGGCTATGTAGGATTCGCTAACTTATAAAATTTGTCCCTTTCTTTTTCAAGTCTATTGTATTCAGGTCTGTTTGTCTCTCTTAAAAACTGGCCTTTATCATCCGGTAACAGGAATCCAGGCGTATTCTCAATCTTCTTGGCCTCGGTCAGTGCGTCAGCCGGTAATATGCCGCTTGGATGTTCCGTCTCGGTGATAATCTTGTGTTCCTTAAATTTAGCAGATACATTGAACAATAATTCAGCAAAAGGAATATTATTATCCAACGCTTTAAGTAATGCTGCTTTGTGTTCATCATCAGTACAGTTCTCGGATATTAGACGATTAGCCCAATGGAGTTTATCTTCGTTGTTCGCCGACCATTCCGAAAAGGCGTTGTCTGCTTCGAGTTCTTGATTGGCAATTGCTTTCAAACTTGCCCTGATTCTCTTTTCTTCAAACGCCCACAACCTGTCGACTTTCTTCTGGTCGAAACCCAAATCAAAGAATATATCTCTCGCTTCGGCCATAAGACCCTTATCGTAAACTTCAGCCAAATCATCGGCGACCTTCATCTGGAATAAATCTTTTGTGTCCGGCCTGCCCATTTCTCGATGGAAATTGTCCCATTCGGTAGGTGGGGATGCTTCGCCAGGTACGATAACGCCTTTCTTGCCTATCATATTCTGAAGGTTGCCTAACATCTTCAGACTACCGCCAACGTCAGTAAAGGTATCGAAGACTTTATCCGCCCTCATTTCTTCAGGTACGTAATGTTCTCTCCAACCTGGCATAAAGTTTCCTTCCGCATCTACGAAAGTTTGCGAGGTTTCAGTTTGCGCTCCCTGTTCGGCAGACGATTCATTCGCTACCTGTGTCCCAGACGCTTCGGTCATAAGTTTTTCCTTTCGCTAATCACTGTCTCTTGTTTTTGTTCTGTTTTACGTTTTATCATATACCTTATATGCCTGATAACTGAGTTAGCGCCAAGATTGTAATCTGTTTTTCTGGCACTATTGACATCGAATATATCAAAGTTCTCCAAACAAAACTTGGACAAATCATCGATTACCCGTTTGGCTTTTGCATCGTCAGCCGAAAAAACGTCTTTGTAAGCTGCTATCGTTAGTTGCTGTTCGTCAGCCATTATTTCTTCTTCTTTCTTTTAATAGGTGCACCGCCTGCGCGAGCTCCGAAAAATCCCTCTTGTTTTTTAGTCAATTTATGACCTCGCACTTTTCCGTGCTTTTTTATTTTCTTTGCTTTTGCTTGTGTCAATTTCTTTGCCATCTTGAGTTCTCTCATCAATCTTTAATTGTAAAAGTATCGGAGACTTTATTAACGGACAATTATAAGGTATCCCATCACCAACAGTATTCACGTTTTTTCCAAGCATACAATGACCATCATTTTCAGCAGGACACCATTCTTTTCCAACAAACCTGCGACAACTTAATATTTTTTTTATCTCCATATCCCTACCTGCGAATACTGCAAGCATCAATTCTCTTTCTGTGTTCTTCTAATACTTGCAAGATTTTTACTTGCGTCTCCCCTAAGTCCTTAACCCTATCTTCCAAAGTTAGTTTCTTTTCCACAGACGTCCAGCCAGGCCTCCAACCCAATGCAAGCAATTGCTCTACTTTGGTAGGGTCTTGATTTATCTTAATCTGACCTGCCGTTGGGCCTGCCTTTGATACTAACTCGTCAATCAATTCTAAAAGTTCTGTCTTTTCGTCCATTTTATACTCCTGTTACTATTTCTGCCAAAGACCCCGATTCTGGGGCTTTCGTGGTCTGTCCGTATCCTTGAACGGCCATCTGGGCTAACTCCTTAGCCTGCTGTTCCGCTAACTGTTCGGCGCGAACACGCCTGATTTTTTCAATTTCTTCCTGCGTACTCAAATGCTCGACCTTCAACCCGAAAGCAAAACCAATATCAGGCAACGCCCTGTCAATATTTACAATGTCTTTCGCGCCTGGGAATATGGGGTCAAGTGCAGATACGAGGTCGGCAAACTGAACAAACGCACGCGCCTGTTGGTCTCGCATCGCCAGAGCAAGCTCGCTGATATATTCAATACCAAAACCCTGACCTTGAAGTTCTGCAGGCGGTTGGGGTATTACGCCGTTTCTAATCAAAAGTAATACGTTCCTCGTGATATTAGGAGTAAGTAACTCGCTTTGGAGTCGGTAAAGAGGAGCGCCAAGTTTCTTTGCCGCTTGCTTTACTCTCTCCCTGATTTCAAGTGTTGTACGTCTGTCACCCGTTAATTCCGCCAATGGTGCAAAGACATCTTTGAAAAAGATTCTATGGATTATACCCTGCAAAAGTTCGAGCATCTCCCTCGTTATGGGAAAATTCCCTCTCACTCCATCATCTAAAGCCTTTATTGAGTTCATCTGGGTAACACGATTATCAGCGCCGGGTCTTACATCGACTTTACCCTCGACTGCGATATCCAAAATTTCCCTCGGCGGGTTGTTCCACTTATTTCCGCACTCGACGAAATCATTGTGCATCTGCTGAAGTTCTTTGGACACCGATAAGGCAACCGTACCTTGACCCCTGCCGTACTTTTCGTTAGACGACTTTTTCCATCGTGGTACTGCGTATGGGAGTTCCTCGAAACCGCCCTCGTTATCTATGCCTTTTGGGTCAATGCCTTTTATAACCATCTGCTCTTGGACAGCTACATAAATAGATTCCAAAGGCATATTCAAGGAGTCGGTCAAAGTCTTATTCCGTTTCATTCTTGGCCCGACACGATGAATAAAATCGAACTTCTTCGAGATTGTCTCGGGATTTTTGAAAGCAAGCGAAATTTTCTCACCCACATTATCTAAGCCGAACTCCTGAACGGCCTGTCTTGCAGTAAGCGGATACTTGATAATGACCGTATCGACAAGACCCGCACTATTTTGCTTAATGGTATAAAATGAAATGTCCCAATCCTTAAAGTTGAGACCGAGATTCCATTCGGAAAAAAGACAGCCAGTACCAAATCCTATCAGTGAAGAAAGCGTCTCGTTCAATTGCAACATAAAATTAGAGGCGAAAAGCTCATCGTGCGTAATCTGGGTGGCAAGAGCAAGATAACGCTTAACAACATCCATATTCGAAATTTCCCTGTTCTTTACGGTAAGCCCAAAGGCAAGCTCTCCTGGCGGGAAGAAAGCAGCAGACAAGCCCGAAACCATATCCTGTAAGTCAAGCATTGCCGTAGGGTCTAAAATCTGTTTCGACTTGTCCTCGCCAGGCGTTCTGACCCCTATTATCTGGTTCTCACGGGGAAGCATGTGGTCTGCAACTTCCTGATATAAATTACGGAAGTTAGAGGCGTCCTGCTCTTCGCGCTCCTGTTCTTTGATTACTTCTACCGCTCTTTCGTCAGCCATTCTATTCCTCAGAATCTTCTGATAATGGAAGTACACCTTCTGTTTGTTCCCACTCAACATTTTCAACGATAATATTGCGAATACTATGGCTTATAAAGTGGCGCAATTCGCCTTCAAGTTTTTTAACTTCATCTTCTGGCCTATCACAAATTATCGTTACTACAAAAAATCCTCTATGTAACATTTTTTCCTTAGCCATTTTTTACAACCTTACCTATTTTATCGAAAACGTATCTTTTAACTACCGAAGAGCCTAAGCGAAATCTCGGCTTTGCAATAAAAACTTTCTTGCCGTAACTGTTCGTTACTTTTATAGACCTGCCACTACTGTCACATACACCCCGCTTGTGACATTCGACAATTTTGGCTTTAATATCTTCTTCGTTCTTAAAACTCATATCTTTGCGTACTCACTTATTACACTTGCTATTTTTCTTTTAATACTGCCAGCGCGTCGCACACGAGACCTCGATGCAGCCAATAGGAAATAATTCATTGCGTTCCTGTAATGTTCGTTCTCGCCCTTGTACCGGTATTGCTTCGCTCCAGTGCGCTTATTGGTCTCCAAGAGTTTATAAGCATTGCACATTTGCTTTGCGAACTCTTTAATCGCGGGACAAATTCGAGGGATAGTTAACATACCTGGCGTAATGATCATTCGATGGGTCTCATCGAATAATGCCGTCCGGTAATCTTTTACCACGCCGAGTTTTATGTCCCATTTTCGCAAGAAAGCTGGATTGTCCGAATATTCACATAAAAATATCTGATAAGGTTCTTTAGATTGGAACTCCCTGGCCTTATCACGAAATGGACTCATATCTATAACAGCACTTTTTACATGGAAGCGCCTGGCTAAATCGTGTATCTCTCTCCACGAAGATAATGCAACCGTCTTAAATATCGTATATTGCTCGTTTCCGGTTCTTGCCCCGATGATAATATGCTTTACATCACCTACGTCAACTCCCATCGCACAGGGGCCTTCGTGAGAACTGTATTGCTCTTCCTGTCCGCAACATTCGTAAATCTGGGCTCTTGTCAACCTGTCCTCGGCGGCAATGTAAGGAAGTCCCAGTCTCAATCTGTAAACATCGGCAATATTGCCTTCGGGCGGCTCTCTAAAGTCACGCAAAATGTCAAGCGGGTCACAAACAGCACTTGTTAACTGAGACCATCTGTAACCGCGCATATAATTCGTATTGTCCTTTAGTTCCGGCTGCCATTCGCCATCCTTAATAAAGACTTCACGACCACAATTCTTACAGGCTATGTAACCCTTGCCATCTTTTCTCACGCCCACGCACCGCTCAGGGTCTTCTATGAAAAATAGCTCTGCGCAAGTGTACTTTCCACAAGAAGAACATTTACGCCACCAATGGCGATGGTCTGATTTCTTCCACTGCAAGTCGATACCAAGGTCGGGAATAATCGGATTACCTATAAATACCTCTTCTTGGAAAGGTGAATCGTAATACCGGCCACGCGCCTTGGCAATGACTTCTTCTTCCATGTGGTCAACTTCGTCAAAAACTATCTTATCGACACCAATGCTTTTCATCTTTGAAGATTCAGATTGCTCACCACGCTTTTCACTTAAACGCGCACCTCTCAAATATAGAAAAGCATTATTTATCTTCTTCAAGGAAGCCGTATCAGTTCCTTTTCCTCCGCTCTTGACATGACGGCCTATCGCCAGCCTGTTAGAAGAAAGCAACGGGGCAAAACGACTCTTACTGAATTCATTAACATCGTCAGTGGTGGGGAATAAATATAAAACTCCCTCTTGGTAACGGCCATATATCATACCGTGAAGGCTCTTGAGTATTTCTATCTCACTAAAACCTCCACGAGTAGCCTTCATATAACATACCCGCTTGCATTCATTGCCCATCGGCTCGACTTGGTACTCGTGGCCTTCCCAACTAAACACCCCACGCTGGAGCTTAATCCCGTTAAGGACAGCCCAGTATCCGGCGTTCTTTTGTGCTAATTTTTGAGGGGTTATTTCCATTATCCACCCAATAAGGTCTTTTTTCCCACAACTTCCGGAGCAAATTCGCCGGTAATAACTGTTGACTTCCTGCCCCTGCGCTTTCTACGCTTTCGGGCCTCTTCTTGTTTTACAAGTTCCGGAGTCTCAGCAATCTCAGTCGGCGCCGGTTCAGGCTCAGCGACCGGAGGGGCTGTTATCGTTTTAGGTCTAAGAAAACTCATGATTTAGTCTCCGCAGGTAAGGGTGAGGCACTTTCTTTTGTATCGACAAAATCGACGCTGCTAAGTTGGGCGTCCATGTAAATATGCGCAACTACAGTCAAGACTCCCACTAAACTGGCGTGGGGTATGTCCTTCTCGTATTTACTGCATAAACTAATCACTTCGCTTTCAAAATCAGCTATTTTCTGTTCGTTCATTCTTTCTCCATTTCTTTGTCACACACTAAGCATTTAGAAGGGACATAAAACCCCTCAATAACAAGGGTTCCTGTCCCTAAATGATAACGGAAACCTGTCAATTTCTCTATCGGGGGCGTGGAGAAATGAAAGCCAAGAAAATGAAAGAATTTCAATAATATCATACTTTCTCCTTCAATGGAAAAGCAAAAATCTCTTCCATCAATCTGAATATCGTAGATGCCTTCAAAGCTATCTGACATTTATGCTCTACGAAAAGAACATCACTAACCAAAACTTCATCCACAGCATCGTGGTAATCGTCATTAGCTTTCTTGAGTTTATTCTTGAGTTTTTCTATTTCGGTCATCTCTGCTTGACCCCGTACTTTATTCCACAGCATACCCCGTGAACACCTTCCCACTCGATTTGCTTGCCACACTTAATACAAACGAAATCCTCAATATTCACATCGCCGCTTATAATGAATTTGCATATTTCACGACTATTTTGTTTTTTCTTGGCCATTATTTATTCTCCTATTCACTCATAATTTTCTGGACAATAAGAAAAATTACATTATACTTGTTATTATGAAAATATTAAAATTAAAAACAAGAAATCGTATTTCAACCATTATTACTAAAGCAATTAAATTGGGTTTACTTACAAGACCGGATACCTGTTCCATCTGCCAAGAAAAAGGAAAACCCCAAGCTCATCACCAAAATTACTTAAAACCACTTGAGATAGACTGGCTTTGTATAAAATGTCATAGCAAAGTACACGGAGCCGTGAAAATTCTATATTCATATATCGTCAATCCTTCTTTTGCAAGTTGTTTGACTGGTAAACGCCATTTTCTATCACTTAAAAGTACCCCACAGTACCAAATCGTTCCTTCCCTATCTTAACGTACTCGCAAATCCTATAAAAATCATACAGGAACTCCAGAAAAACTACAATCACCGCATAAAATAAAACAACCACCTTGCTTCTTGCCGCATTTCCAACAATGAGGTATATGCTTATTACCCCTATAACCCACATTATCACAGGTGCTTAAGTAAATGCAATACCTGCAACAATCATCTAAGTCCGTCCTATTATCTTCTTGACATTCTGCGTTTTTCATAAAAATGTCTTGGAAGACTATGACTTTAGCTACCTCCGGCCACTTGGGGGTCATCGCCTTTTTATAAGGCCCCCCTTCCTTTTAATGAAAACCCTCGGATACTATGCCTTCGGGCAGGCTCATTCTTAAATATAACCTTTACTTTCCTTAAGTCTTTGCTGTTCAATGGCTTAGATGTATGAGCCTTGATGTTATAGTCTCTCTGATATGCCCAGACCTCTTGAGTCTTAACCTTGTCCATCTATGCTACTCCTGTGACCATACTACTGACCTCACTAAAATGGTTGGGCACGAGTTGTCTCACACTGTGGAACATAATCATCATCGCCTGGCTTGCTCACTCTGATATTACCTTGGGCTGTGCGCTCGGTCGTGTTGCTTGTTAGTGGTTCGTCTAAAACTGGTGTCATTGGAGGCGTCACACCCTGCGTCACACCTTTGGGTATCACGGGCGATGTCTGCGTGATACCCTGCTCACGTGATACCTTTTGCGTGATACCCGTGCGGCGTTCCTCTGCTAATCTATAACGCTTCATGGCCTGTTTGTTAGCATCTCGCTGCTTGTCCTTGTCTTTATACATATCCAGCCTCCTTGAGAGCTTCATTTATAGCCTTCTTCTCTCTTTTATCGCTTACAATGTCCTTATAGCAACAATACAGCCATAAAACCACACTACAAACTAATACTCCTATGATTACGTATGCCATTCTAACCCACCTTACCCTTCCTTGCAGCCTCTAAGTTGAGGATATTGGCTATTCTACCAACCTCAACAGCCTCGGCTTGGTCTAATTTGACCTGTTCAGCCTTCTGAGCGTTGTCTAAAGCGTAATAACCCACATTCTTAGCTTTGTTCTCCACGCATCTTATAGCATTAGTCCTGTCTTTAGCTTGCTTAGAGTCTTTGTATTGGTCTTCAAATAGCTTATCTACCAGCTCTCTTCCACCTTTTAACCACACCTGAAGCTCTTCCTTGGCTTTACTAACAGCTTTCTTTACCTCGTCAAAACTCAACAGTCTATGTCCTGCTCTATCTTGTCCGCTCTTACAGTTAGGATAAGCTGTTTTATATGCTTGTGTTGCGTTGTAACCGTTTGTTAGATAAGTATTTACAAATATTTGTCTGTTTTCATTCATTTAATTTCTTCTCACCTTCATAAGCAAAGGCATAAATAGTTTTAGCTGTCTTGCAGGGACCTAAAGCATAAACGGGCTTATCTATGTCCATTCCTTTTGACCTTAAAAACTCCCACGTTCCTTCGTTTCCAAGTCGTGCAATATCACAAGTTCTCATTATGACTTTCATTCTTTAATTATAACTCCTTGTTCAATCAATTTATTGAAAATGAGAGCAAGTTATAACATGCTGTTCTATTGCATTGTTAGCCATTTCGGCCATCCTGCGGCGT
>SDBS01002404.1_pt1 | contig 18715 bp, 20 predicted proteins | sample 2277091 | NCBI WGS metagenome assembly SDBS01 (sample SAMN10404972, study PRJNA504765) | marine sediment metagenome | isolation source: marine sediment core GS10_PC15, 163 cmbsf | place: Arctic Ocean: Southern Knipovich Ridge | collected 2010 | reverse complement strand
AGATAAAGAATAAAATTGGTAAGATTTTATTTCTTTAAAATATAATTATATAAAAACAGATTAAAATTATAGGAAATTATTAATGAGAGAATTGTAGAATAAATTAAAACTAGTAAAAGATTTATAGATGTGAAATTCAATGAAAAAGTTAATGAAAAAAAAAAAGATGATGTGAAAACTAAAAAACTAGCCTTATTTACATCATTATGATCGACATCATATAATTTTCTGTATAAATCCTGATATCTTTTATCCAGAATTTTTAATTTCAATTTTGGTATCTTAAATTTATGAAAATGTTTACAAAATTGAATATATTTATCAGTGCTTGTCATAGAACCTGTGTGAGTTTATATTATTTCAATTAAGTTGATGACTAAATAGGAATATTGAGATGTGATATTTAGGAGATAAGTCTGGGGGGGAAAATCATGAAATTTGCGATTATAAAAGCTCGTGTTGTACATGAGAATTTTATTTATTAAATTATTTTCAATTAAAAAATCAAAAATGATAAATGAATCGAGAAAAGTTATATTAAAATTACTTGGATATTCCACATTTTTTAGATAAATATTTTTTGGGTTGTTAATTGCATACAAAACAGCTTGGTCAATTTCATTAATAAAAGCAATTTTAAATTCAAGATCTCTCTTCACATTTTTGTTAAATTCATTCACTTCCCCAAACAAAGGAATTAGAAGAGATGTTAAAATAGTTAATAAAAAAATACTAAAACCGAGAAGGAGCACCTTTTCTATAAGGTTTGTCATAATTACAAGTTTTTTTTTAATGATTTAAATTCCACTTCTTTTTCCATTCACTCCAGAAATCCTTAAGAGAATTAAAGGAGATTGATGAAAAATAAGATATTTTATTAAAAAAAACATTTAATTCAACTATGCTAAAACCTTTTATTTTCGAGGTTAATTCAAAAATTTCAGTATAAATTTTTATTATTGAAATAAACTGTTCTCGACTAAAGCTTTCATATTTCCTTAATTCAGTTATAACTTTTGTATCATAAAGTGATTTTATTAATTTCCAATTCTTGGAGATAGGATCGTATCTGAAAATTAAATCATATAATTCTTTTCCTAATGATTTATCATCACATATCTCAGCTATAGTGACTATTCGTCTTTCATTTAAGTCCTTTTTCATTAATATTAGAAGCCCTAAATCCGATAAGCATGATTTATCTATTTCAAAATGATAGATAAATCGATTTATCAAAGACTTAATATCATTTGCATGAATTGTTTGAAAGCCTTTTAACCCTGCCGCCAGACAATGAAACATCGCATGTGCTTCTTCTTTTGTCAAGATTTCTCCCAAATAAATGAGATCCGGACTTCTATGTAATAATGTTTTAATTAGCGTACTTTTTGTAAATTTAGAAGAAAATTCATCTTCTACTGAATCAACTTTGTATTTTAATTGATGTTTTCCAAACTCTCTTTGGTTTATTGATTCTGTAACACTTTCAACATATATTTTTCTAAATCCTTTAGGTACTAACAGATCTAATGCATTAATTAAAGTCGTTTTTCCTGTATCTGTTTCTCCTGTAACTGTTATATTTCGTCTTCGTAGCACATTAAAATAAAGGAAAGCAGCGATTAACGAATTTAAAGTACTCATTTTTAACAAATCCTGTATTGTGAAAATTTTTTTGTTTAATTTACGAATATCTAAAGCGAAATTGTGAATTTGAATAGGTTCAACATCGAGACCAAACCTACAATGAAAATACTTATTTTCTAAAACCAATTTAATAGTTGGGTTCATATAATCAAGCCTCTTTCCACTATAAAGTCTTAATAATGTCTTTATTCTATCAATCTCATGGAAATTTAATCTTAAGTTCGTTCTACATCGTCCGTAGTGTCGATGATTTAAATAAATTTCATCATGTGGTGAATCCAAAAAGATTTCTTCAATTAAGTCATCACTTAATAGGGGGAAGAGTTTACTTAGATGTAATTTTTTAATTGTGATTCTTAACCCAACTCTTTTTATGTTTAAATCTGAAAGATTATATTTTGAAGTTAAGAGTCGAATTGAATTATTTTTGTATAAATCTATTAGGGCTTCCAAAGGAATTATATTTTTTAAATCAGGAATTTCTACTCTTTGCATTATATCCAGTGTGATTTGTTCAAAATAATTTATATCTCTGTCATCCCCAAAGTACTCTTTTGTTTGATAAAATTTCTCATTTTCCCCAAAAACTTGGTAGATCTCAGCTTGATAAGATTTAAACTCACCGAATTCATAACAGGTTAGTAAAACTTTATTTTCATCTGAATTCATTTCTGGTAATTTTCGATGATGATCCTCTAAATAAAAAGGCTTAGAAAATAAAAATTGATGTAAGCTTACGTTCTTGTGTTCAAGTTCTTTAATTAATGTCAAATTTTCATAGAAATCTAAAATATTTCTTATCGACTGTTCAATTTGGGATTGACAGTTCTGGCATATTGAATTTGTTAATTTAACTTTTTTAATATGATTATACAAGTTGTAGAAACGATTAAGGGCTGTAATTGGATTATACCAAGAAAATATATGAGTTTTATTTAAGATTCTTGGATTAAGAATTAAATTACATTTAAATTCTACAAACTTGCATTTTTTTTTTCTAAAATTTTTGATCCTTTTAGTAATTTTCTTGATCTTTTTAAATTTTTTGAAATAATCTAATATCATATCAAGTTGATGAGATTCGATGAGGGTTTCATATGGTAAAATGGATATAGATGTAAATTTACGTTCTTTATTAAGATAGATATGATTTAATAAACAAGATAAACACCTATCACTTTTAAAAATAGGTTCTTCTTTTTTTAAACATTTCTTACAATCAATGATTAAAGTGACTTCCTTTCTCCCTTTCCAATTTTCTTTCTCTTGGAAATAACTTACATTCTTTAGAATCATTTAATCTTTTTTTATAAAAGAAAAATTTAAATAACCCTTTTTTATAATTTTGAGAAGATCATCAAAATTCAAGTAGAAAGGAAAAATTTATTTATTTTACAAAATTTAATTCCAAAAGTTAGTGAATATTATGGGTCATCGTAAAAAACACGCACCAAGACATGGATCATTGGCATTTTTGCCAAGAAAAAGAGCTGCATCAATCAACCCTCGAGTTAGGCATTGGTTAGATAACTCTGAAGGGGTGAGCTTTCTTGGTTTTGCTGGATTTAAAGCAGGAATGACACATATTATCTATATGGAAGACCAACGTAATAGCCCTTATTATGGTAAAGATTTGATGAAACCTGTTACTGTTATAGAAGTTCCTCCATTAATTCTTATTGGGATTAGAATCTATAATGAAGATAGTTATGGAAAGTATATTGCTGGTGAAATTTACTCAAGTGATTTTAATGATTTTCTTTCAAGGAAGGTGAGTCTTCCTAATCTAGAAAATTATGATATTAAGGAATTGAAAAATAAAATTCAGAATGAGATAAATGAGACAAGTGAGATAAGGGGCATTTTTCAAACTCAACCATATCAAACAACATTACCAAGAAAGAAACCCGATATTATAGAAATTAAGGTTAATTCTACTAACCAGCCTGAAGCTGAATTCAATTTTGCTTTTGAGCAGTTAGGAAAGGAAATTAGGGCTAGAGATGTATTGAGAGAGGGTGAACTGATAGATACCATTGCTGTAACAAAAGGTAAGGGTTTTCAAGGTCCTGTTAAGAGATTTGGGATAAAAATATTGACTAGAAAAAATAGTAAAATAAGAAGAGGTGTAGCTTGTATAGGCCCTTGGCATCCTGCTAGAGTCTTGTATACTGTACCCCGTCCGGGACAACTAGGTTTTCATCAACGAACAGAATATCACAAAAGGATTATGGTGATTGGTGAAAATGAAGAAGATATTAATCCAAAAGGTGGTTATATTCGTTATGGGAAGATTAAGGGAGATTATCTATTGTTATTAGGTTCAATCCCGGGTCCTAAAAAAAGGTTAATAAAGATTAGAAAAACAATTAGACCATTAAAATCATTTGATACTCAAGCCCCAGAAGTAACATTCATTAGTCGAGAAAGTCACCAGAGAAAATAAGACCAGATGTGTTTGTATGAAAAAAGTTAATGTTTACGATTTAGAGGGGAATAAAAAAGGTTTAATCGACAAGCCTGGACTTTTTAATGTTAAGCCAAGAAAAGACTTAATTCAAATGGTAAACTCCGCCTCTCAAAGTAACAATAAGAGTATTCAAGGAAGAGATCCAAGCGCAGGACTTAAAAATATTTCAGAGGGTTGGGGGACTGGTTTTGGTATGTCTAGAGCTCCAAGAAGAAAAGGATCCGGTTTTCCTACATCTAGACATGTAGGAAGAGTGCCTTTTGCCACAGGAGGAAGACGAACTCATCCGTTAAAAGCTACTAAAGTACCTTTTAAGAAAGTTAATAAAAGAATTAAGAGATTATCCATAATATCTACAATTTCTGCTTCTGGAAATGATGTTTGGGTGAAGAATAGAGGAAATGAAATAAAAGAAGTTCCTTTGGTTGTTGATGATAAAATTCAAACAATAAAAAAAACTGCTAAAATACATTCAATATTATGTAACTTAGGGTTTAAAGATGAGCTTACTAAATTAAAAAAGGGCAGAAGAATAAGAAGTGGAAAAGGAAAAGTTCGAGGGCGCAAATATAAAAGTAAAAGAGGAATGCTTGTTATTATAAAGGAAGATTTTGGAATCGTAAAAGCTTTAAGAAACATCCCTGGGATTGATATTATTAAATTTGAAAATATGTCTATTAAGAGTTTAGCACCAGGAGGCGTTTCTGGTAGACTGATTTTGTGGACACAGTCAGCTTTCAATGAATTGAACAATTTTGAGGTGTGAACCGGTTTTGGAAAACTTTTACACAATTATTAAAAGGCCTTTAATAACTGAGAAAACATTTGATTTGATTGAGAAGGAGAATAAATTAGTTTTTATTGTAGATAGATCAGCTAATAAAACCCAAATTAAAAGAGCTATTGAAAAAATACATAATATAAAAGTGATTAGAGTTAATACTATGATTACAACAAAAGGAGAGAAAAAAGCATTTGTCAAACTTCATCCTGATAATTCTGCTCAAGACATTGCAATCGATTTGGGGATTTTTTGATCATCCTCTCCTTGTAATTACACTAAAATCAAAATCGTCAACTTTATTCGGGTCTAATATTTGGATATTTTCCAAGGATTTCAGTTTTCTTATTTCTAACAGTTTTTCATATTCCAACTTATCAAGGATTATAATATAAATAAAATATTTCGATACATATTTTGCAATGACATTTTGAATATATTCTGCACGCAATGTTTGTATAGTTAAAAAAAGAAAGTTTTGTGAAATAAGTAGTAAATTATCACTAAATCTGATGAATTTTATTTGGATCTCTGATAAATTCCGCTCAAAATTTCTATTGAATTTTATAATACTAGATTCATCTATCCCGTCATTTTCAAATAAAAATAAAAAAGAATGAAGTAAATAATAATCATTTGAGATCCCTCTTCTCCATAAAAAATTGTAAAATTTTTTTATCTTTATAATTTTCCTTTCTAATACAGTAATACTTAGAAATTCGTTAACGGATCTCTCTGTACGAACCGATTCATCTACCTCTGTTACAATTTCAGTAAAATATAAACAGAATTTAATTTCATGATTTATATCGATAACGAAATTAAAAATCAAAAATCCCTTCTTCCGGAAATTTTTTATAATTTTTATAAAGTTGGAGAGGAAAGAAAGATTCTTATCCAAAAATCCTAATTTCATTGAAAAAAAATCTAGTAGAATAGTATGATTATCCTCCTCTATCATAATTGAATCAGATTCTTCCTTAATTATCACTTCCGAACTGGATTTATCTACTATTATTGCCAGGAATCTTTTTTCTAAGGCAGAACCTTCTAGGATTTTGCAGTTTAGTTTCCTTTCTGTTAAATTTTGGTGAATGATATTCAAGAACTGTAAAATGTTATCCCTTCTGGTTGCTTCAAAATTCAGTACATAAATTTTTTTTGTCTTTTCCAGTATACTCATTTGAACAGAATAATACTGAATTAACTTACTTTTAAGAAACTCATTTAAAGTTTCTATAATGTCAAGGTTAAATTCATCAGTTTCAAAAAGAGCAAAAGCAATTAGTTTTTTACACCTATTCTGGCTTTTATAAAATACTAAATGTCCATCAATAATATATGATAATAAATGATACTTACCCTTTTTAGTCATACAACACAATATTTGTGAGTAATTATAAAAACATAAATCTTTTGTGGTTTCTTGACGAGATTTTAAGAAAATAAAAATAGGATGATAGGTATTTAATCCCCTAAAAAGCTCTCTAAATATCATAAAAGGATACTTTCACTCAATCCTAATACTCATAAACATATTTATATTACAAAGCAACATCCATTCGTAATACCATTGAAACTACCTTTTTTTGGGAAATCAGATCTGTTTTCTTTCTTTCTAACACTAAATCCTTAATCGGTTAATATCCCTTAACAATTCCCTCTTTAAAAATACATGAATATCTATAAGTATGAAAACTCCGAGGTAACCATAAATCACTGGTTTAATTGTTGAGTTTAAGTTGAGGTTTTAACTAACCTTAAAAGATAAAAAGGACCGCCCCTCAACCTATATGTTCCTTCTATACTTGATTGAAAACCATATTTTGATGAATTTTTTAGAAGAAAACGTGCATTCAAGAAAAGAAGCTTAAATGGGATCCCAATCTGACCATTATAGTGGGGTGTATAAACCACATGCCAATACTTTAAGGTTCGAACATGACGGATTATCAATAACACCTGACCATCCTTACTGAGCAGTTCTCTAAGTTTCTTTAATAACTTTTTTAACCTATAAAGTGTTCCTGAAAGTGCGATATCATTTCCTATAAGGGTGATCGTGTCGAATTTGATATTAAATTTATATTTGAAAATGTCTCCCGTAATACAATTACTTAACCCATGTTTTCGAGCTAAATTATTTATTTTTGGAGATATTTCTATTCCAGTTACAGTCCCTTTATCCATTAAATAGGGAATATAATATCCTGTACATGATCCTATATCAAGGATGTTTCCACATGATAAATTAATAAGTTTTCGTTCTAACGGATCGAGTTTATCCCAAGTTCTGAAGTAAATTCCTAAATCAGATTCAGAAATTATACCATTATAATCTTTTTGTACACAATGGCTATAATAGATAAATTTGGATTTCATAGTATGAGAATCATAGTCCTCTAGAGCATTTTCAAACAATTCCATTGATTTCTGTTTAGGATGGGATGTAAAGAACCTTAAAAGCCTAAATAAATTCTGGAAATAAGAAACTCGTCTAGAGAGCGCCTTAAATAAGCGAAAAAGATAATAGGAAATAATTGACAATAGAATCATTTTTATCTTAAGTAAGTAAGTGAAGGAGGAATTCAATAAAAATCAAATTCTTTTTCGTGGGGTATTAATAAATGAAAAAAAATATCTAGTATGTTTCGCGGACACGACGGACCGATGCCATAAATTTTGTTAAGTCTAGCACTTGAGACATTAACATACTTATTTTTTCTTTTTAAATGGTATCAAACGAAACAATATTCATTCGTAATACAATTAAAAAGAGATAATCCTTCCCTTTCATCTCACTTTTTCCTCTAATACCTTCCTCTGCATTTAGCCTCAAAATGGGTGAGAGGATTTCCAAAAAGAGCATAACTCAGTATGTAGGCTTCCACCGAGTCTATAATCTCTTTAAAACTACTCTAAATTTCAATTGTATTACAAAAACCTTTTCCCTTTCATCACACTTTCTTTTTTTAATACCTTCCTCTACGATTTATTCTCAAAAGGGGGGTAAGCCAAATTCCAAAAAAAACAGAACTCAGCATGGCTAGCCTCGTCGACGCCCCGCTTAAAACAGAACTCATGTGTAATACAGTTAGAATCTTAAATAAACTTTAAATAAAATTTTTTATATAAATTAATCTTTTCTCAAATATTCCTATCAATGTAGATGGTAAATAAAAGAAAAAGGGTGTAAAAATAAAAAAAATTAAGGAAACAAAAGAAGAAAAGCAAAAAAAGAAGAGAAGAAAGAATAAAAGAAAATTCTTTTGTAATACAATTGCCTTTTTTTCTGGTATTATAATATATTTAACGACAGTTAAACCAAACAAATTCTTCTTATCTTCAACATGAAGTCAAGAAACTATGACCATAAAAACTACTTCCCAAACCCCGCATATTCCTGTTGTGTGGCTAAAAAAAATTTAGTCATACAACACAATATTTGTGAGTAATTATAAAAACATAAATCTTTTGTGGTTTCTTGACGAGATTTTAAAAAATAAAAATAGGATGATAGGTATATTTCAAAGGTAATGTTTATATAAACTGAGTAGAAAATTATAAGCAATTAAACATTTTATGTGAAGACCATTCGGGAGAACAAATTTGAGTAAATTCGAAAGATATAAGAAAAAAGTAGATATATATATATATCCTCATAAACATTGTAAAAATTGTGGAGAAATGATAAATGAGGGTATTACGTATTGTCCTGATTGTTATGCGAAAAGAAAAGCAAAGAAAAAAAGAAAATTCTTTAAAAGAAAGAAGGGCAAATCCTGAACAACTAATTGGACTAAGAGACCAAGCATATCATTAAATTTCTAGTCTTTTCAGCAACCATTGTTTATCTAATAAGGATAAAAATGTACCTAATCGCGGACCTGATCTTTTTCCTAGAATAATCTTATAGACTGCTTCAAATAATTTTCTGGGTTGGATTTCTAATTCAATTTTCGCAATATTGAAAATTTTATTCTGAACCAGATCAGGATTTAAAGATTCATTTTTATTAAGAAAACGTCCTAGAATTGAGATCCCCTTTTTTTGATTATCATCTAATGACTCTAAAACGTCACTTTCTATCTTTTTAGGAATTGTGAATATATTAATTTTTCTAATGATCTCACTTTTGATTTTATTATCATTTTCATTTCTAATAATTTCCTTAACGAGGTTGAGCCAATTAGAAGTTCGCTTGATTAATGTTTTAAAAAATTTTTTTGAAATAATAGTTTGGAAATTTTCTAAATGAGATTCATGACTAGCTTTCTCATATAATTTCTCTATACTAATGATATTTTGAATTTGAGAAAAAAAAATTAATAACTTAAAAGGAATTTTTGGAGGTTTTTCTTTTGGAACATCATCAATCTGAAATAAAGGATATAAATATCTTAAATTAAGAAAATCTTCTGATCCATCCCCCAAAGGCTTTGAAAAGTAAATATCCTCTGCCTTTTCATAAAAATCATAGTATTGAGGAATCTCTTCAACTCTAAATGCAATATGTTTTATTGGATTTGTTCTTAAAATGATAGTTTTTAAAATTTTTGGGTCTGCAATTTCTAAAAATTTTTTGGGTGTAAAAACAATACCTTTAGAAGTTTTCATATCCCGATCTCCTAATCTCAGCCATTCATAAGGGACTTTGACGGGTCCTCTGTAATTAAAGAGTTTTTGACACAGTTCTATTCCTGTATCATAAGCACCCCCTTTTACACTGTGATCTTTACCTGCTGGTTCACAAGTTGTTTTATAGATCGCCCATTTTGCCGGCCAATCTACTCTCCAATTTAATTTTAATCTTCCGCTATAAATCGATATATTTCCAGTATGACCACATGCATTACAATAGTATGATACTTGATTCTTTTCATGAAAATATTCTACTACACGATTTGGTTTAATTGTTTCATCTTTTTCACGATTTTGTATTTTATCACATTTTTCACAAATTACCATTACAGGTTTCCAGTATTCTTGCATTTTTAAAAATTGAGCCTTTTTTTCTTCATTTAACGTTGGTATTATATGGTTCCTTATAATTTCTTTAATTTCTTCATTTCTTTCTAAAGCAATTTTGATTTTTTCTTGCATTTCTTTTTTTTTATATAATTCATGAGTCCAAACAATTTCTGTTTTTATCCCAAAATCCTTAAATGTAGAAGAGAAATTATTTCCAAAATGGTGAGCATAACTCTCACATTGACAATCTTGAAATGGACACGGAATGTGAGAAAAAGGCTTTCCTAAATGTTTAAGTTGAAATGACTTTTCAATATATTCTGGAAATCTTTTAGCAGCATCTAAACTATCCAAAAACAGAAAAAACTTCACGTATTTATCCTTCTTTTCAAAGATTCTCCTTAATGAATCACATATGATAATTTCTCGTAAAATTCCTAAGTGAATATATCCTGAGGGTGTTTTTCCTGTTGCTAATGTAATTATAGATTCTTTTCTTTCTATAATTTTATCAACAATTTCTTCTAACCAATGAGCTGGAAAATCTTTATTCAAATCTGTTTCACATTCAATCCTTTTCTTTATTGATTTAATGAATATATTTATTTATCATTTTTTATTTTAAGTGATAGTGAGTTAAATAATGAGAATTGCTGTTCTTAATAAGGATTTTTGTAAGCCGGATAAATGTAGCCCTTACGGTGAAAAGCCCTGCATTAAATATTGCCCTAGAGTGAGGACTGGTGATAAAACTATAGTCTTAAATCAAGACGAAAAATCAGTTACAATTAGTGAAAGTCTTTGTTCAGGAGATGGTATATGTATTAAAAAATGCCCATTCAATGCAATAAAAATTGTAAATCTACCTGATCCTCTAAAGGACCAAATTTCTTATCGTTATGGATCTGATCAATTCTCTTTATTTCGAATGGCAATACCTAAAAAGGGGAAAGTACTTGGATTAATTGGACAAAACGGAATTGGGAAAAGTACAATGTTAAAAGCACTTTCTAATGAATTAAAATTAAACTTGGGAAGATTTGGAGATGATTCTCCCAATTGGGATGAGATTATCAATCATTTTAAAGGATCAGAATTACACCAATATTTTACAGATCTAAGCAAAAATAAATTAAATATTGTTTATAAACCCCAAAATATTACCGTTATTCCAAAATTTATATCTGGAACTGTTATTGAAATATTAAGCAAAAATGATAATGGTGAAAAATTATTTCAAATTACTGAGAAATTAAATCTTTCTAAAATTTTAGATCGAAATATTTCTGTGTTGTCGGGGGGAGAACTTCAAAGAGTAGCTATTGCTGCGGCTTATCTAAAAAATGGCGACGTTTACCTTTTTGATGAACCAAGTTCTTACTTAGATGTATCCGAAAGAATCAATATGGCTAAACTAATTCGTACCCTTTCATCGGAAAATAAGACCATTATTGTTGTTGAACACGATCTAGCGATATTAGATTATCTTAGCGATTATGTTTCAATCTTATATGGTGAACCTGGTGTATATGGAATTGTGTCTCATCCTCAAGGTGTGAGAGTTGGGATTAATATTTACTTAAATGGTTACATCAAAGATGAAAATGTGAGATTTAGAGAGGTTCCTATACTTTTTCATGAGCGTCCACCCCCAGAATCATTGTATGGCTTTGGGGATATTATATATTCATATGAAGATACCAACATTTCATTGGGTAATTTCAATTTAAATGTTACTGGCGGTGAAATTCACTCAGGTGAAATATTTGGAATTTTAGGGGCAAATGGGATAGGAAAAACTACTTTCATCAACTCAATCTTTGATTCAATAATGAAAAACAAAGAAGGAATAGAATTTGAAAACGAAGGAAAAAGACAAAAAATAGACGTTTCTTTAAAGCCTCAATATATAAAAATGGAGGGAGATCACCCGGTTTCAGATATTATTTCAAATATAAGATTGAGTTCTCATCTCAGTCAATCATATAAAAAAAGATTAATAAATACTTTAAATTTGGAAAACATTCGGGAGCGTAAAATCTCGGAATTAAGTGGAGGAGAATTACAAAGAGTCGCAATAGCACGATGTTTATCTAAAGAAGCGGATATTTTTATATTAGATGAACCATCAGCTTTTCTTGATATTGAGATGAGGTTACAAGTTGCCCAACTTATAAGAAAATCTTTAGAGGAATTGAAAAAAGCAGGGTTCGTAGTAGAGCATGATATAATTACCCAAGATTTTATAGCTGATTCAATCTTAGTCTTTGAAGGAACACCTGGCCTAAAAGGTAGAGCTTATGCTCCTCAGAGTCTAAGAGACGGATTTAATTTGTTTTTAAAAATGATGGGGATCACATTTCGTAGAGATTCTGCTACTAAAAGACCAAGAGTTAACAAACTTAATAGTAAGAAAGATAATTTACAAAAGAGTATAAATGAATATTATTACATCCCTAAGTAATTGTTAACAGGAATTTAAATAAGTCTTTATACCCCACTTTTTCGATTGGAAGGTTTTTAAAATGGAAATTGTTACAAAACAAAAAAATATTAATTATCTAATAATTAAATTTAAATATAATTGAATAACTTTACAACTGGGTTTTGTTTTGAAATCTTAGATACACTTTTTTTATTTATTATATTTTAAAATAAAATTTGCATTGGAAATGAAAGAGTATCATATTAATAAAAATAAAAAAAAAATCAATCAATTTTTAATTTCCATAACACATGAGGTCTACCTCTCTTGCCTTCATTACGGGAGTATTTCTCTATTAATTTCCTCTTTTGTAGGGATACTAAATTATCATAAATCGTTGTTCTGGATGTGTCTAACTGTTTAACTAATTCTTTACGTGAAGAGGGTCCTATTTCCTCTAGAATTTTAAGTAGGTTGTATTGAATATGAGAATAAAGCCCTTTAGAAATTGGCTTCTGATTAATTGTGTTATTAGCCATTTATTTATTCCTCCAATTTTTAATAAATTCTGGAACGACATTTTTTCGACTTATTTAATTACGTCTCTAGAATTTATTCTTATGATAATATTAATGTCTAAGAATATATAAATGATGCTTATTTATGCATTATTATCATCAATAAACACTTAAGCTTATAAATAATAAACACTATTCAAGAATAAGGAACATTTTGAATCATTAATAGTATGACTGATACCACCAGAACTACTGTTACTTTAAATATAAGTTATATGAAACTAATAGAAGAACTAGTAGACGTATTTGGGGCTACTAGAGCTCAAGTAATGAGTAATATAGAAGAATATTTTTTTAATGATACTAAAAATGATGCTTTATTAGAAAAATTAAGAGCAAGGAAAAGAAAAGAAAATCCACCTGAACCAGCAAAGTTGGATCAAATGGTTCAAAAATTTCTAAAAAGATCTGATAAAATACCCTTTAATATCTTTGTAGATCATTTAAAATTAGATAAAGATTTCGTTATAAGTCAACTTGATGAATGGGGAGAAAAGTTTAACTTTATGTTTATAGATAGTAAAATTGTTAAGCTAAAAGAAGAATAATTTATTTCCATACCAAACTACTTATTAACCACCGAAAATGTCTAAAAAATCACTAGAAAGTCCAACAGTCCAATCAAGTATTGATGTGATTACTCCCGTTATAATAAAGAATACAAAAAGCCCAAAACCAATAAGCAATGCATATTCTACGAGACTTCCACCATATTCATCAGAAAAAAATTCTCGAAATTTAATACCCAACTTTTTTAGAATATTTTTTATACTCATGTTTTTTATAATCTAAAATTAATCTTTTAAACCAAACGAAATAAAATGGTATTTTAATTTCAGAAAAAATTAGTTTTTCATCGGATCAGATTTTATTAAGATTCTCTACAGAAGTCAGGTTTCTAGGGTGAAATATTCAAAGTTTATCTTCACCAATCCTTCCCACCTTCAAATACTATCTTTTAGGGATTTTCCCTTTTAATAACTAAAAATAAAATTCTTATAATGCATCCTTAGAGGCTTTAATTAAATTATTTTACCTGGTTTTTTGATTAAAGATCTTAAATTTAAATTAAAAAATTACTGGTGAGTTTTATCATAATAAATTATGTAAATTTATCATATTAACTTAAGAAAAAAATTGTTAATTATGCTATTTCAGGAATTACAATCTATTTTAATTTATAAATTATCTCCAAAAAAATACAAATTAGATTCAGAAATCTATGGATTACAGTATATTACTAAAAGCATTAATAAATTAATTAAAAAGGTAATGCTCACGATTGATTTAAGCATCGAAGCATTACATTATGCTTTAAAAAATAAAGTAAGTTTAATTATTTCACATCATGGATTAGTAAATAACCCAATCAACATTTTTAATCAGAATTTAATAAATAAATTAATCTTGCTCAATAAATATCCAATTTCTATATATGTGTTAAATTCTTCCTTCACTGCAGCAGAGGGAGGTGTTTCAGATACATTAGCTAGTTCTCTCTATTTAAACATCGATAACACATTTGAAATAAAAAATAATAAGGGTACCAAAATCCCAATTGGTAGGATTTGCACACCAAAGAATTATCTAAACAATGTTCAAAAGATCACTTTAGAAGAATTAATCAAGAGAATAAAAATAAACTTGAATTTAACCCATATAATCTATGTTGGAAACCTTAAAAAACAAATCAAAAAGATTTGTCTCGTTGGTGGGGATAGTTCAAGTGTAAAGTACTTAAAAAAAGCCTTAAAACTTGGGTGTGATTGCTATATTTCAGGAAAAATAGACTACTTTGATGCGATATTTGGCAGAGAAACCGGACTCAGTTTAATCGAAACTTCACATTATGAGGTTGAAATTCTCGCCTTGAAAAAATTAAGTAATATCTTGAGTTTAGAGTTTCCATACACAGAATTTACAGTATTTGACTCAGGTAATCCTTTTCATGTTATTCTCTAAAATAATATACAAAATTCATCCAGAGAAATTCAAAACTGGTTAAAAATAGAAAATCACACTCAAAAAAGTTTAAATCAAGTGAGATATAAATTGATTTTAGTAAATAATTATTTTTTGCATCAAACAGATTAGTTATTAAATAAATATGCCTTTATTAGAAAATAATGGAAAAAAACCGGAAATAAGCCCAAATTCTTACGTTAGCCCTCAAAGCACATTAATCGGGGACGTTAAAGTCAATGATAACGTTGTTATTTGGCCAGGTTCAATCATTCGAGCAGAAAATTCCCCAATTAATATAGGTGAATACTCTACGATTTTTGATGGGGTAATAATGCTCACACGATCCCAAAAAAGCTCAATAAATATAGGCAGATATTGCATTATCGAAACAGGAGTCACTTTATTAGGTTGTTTTATGGAAGACTACGTTCAAATTAAGGAAGGAACATTGATTTTCGAAGAAACTACTATAGGTGAAGGCGTCATAATCTTAAATGGAAGTCAAGTGCCTCCAGGATTAACAATATCTGCCCGCACCGTATTGGGAGGTAATCCAGTTGAAGTAATGCGAGATCAAACACGTAATGATGTCCTGAAACAAAAAGAACGAGCAGAAAATTATTCTCATCTTTTTGTAAAAATAAAAAATCAACTTCCACATGCTCAAGGATATTTGCTAACTTTCACTGATTTTGTAAAATTAATGTTTACAGTATCAAAGGATTTTAAACTCTGAATCTATTTGAATTGAATTTCCTTCTATCAAAATTTAAATCAAATTTTTTATTTTGAATAACTTGAATGTATTTTTTTACTTTAATGGGTGTTAACGTGAAAGTTTAGTAGAACGATGCTCGAAAGAGATTATTTACAATTATGACAATAGAGAAATTTTAAGGCAAGACTAGCTCCTGGACATCCTGCATTTCTTTTTTTTATAAAAGACAATGGTGCATATAAACAGGTTTTTCCGACTTAAATCGAATTATTCGTCATTGGAAATCAAACTATGATAATGTGAGGTATTTAGATATGCTAGTTCAACTCTTTCTTTACGGCTCATGGAAAATGAATAAAAAATTGATTAAAATCGCCAGAAAACAAGAAGAAAAAGTAAGAGACTGGAATTTGTTTCAAAATCAGGATTATTTAACACATCTATTTCTATCATTAGAGAAAAAATCACCGAGGGGAGATTTGTTAAATTCAGAATAATATTGGCTTCCCGACCATAAGAAATATAAGAAAAAAAAATAAATACTGATATTAAAAAAAGAATAAAATAATTTAAAATTATTTCAAACCATTATTTTTAATGTTTTTGTAAGCTCTTTAAACCTAGAACGTAGAGTTACTTCAGTTACGCCAACTAAGTTCGCTATTTCCTTCTGTGAGATTTTTTTATCCCTCATTTTGCAAACTAAATATAGAGCGCCAGCACATAAACCCTTAGGGTCTTTTCCTGAGGTAGAAAATTTTGAAGTGAATATATTTATTATTTTAATTGTAGCATTTTCAGCCTCAAAATCAAGCTCTAAATCTGCAATAAACCGTGGAATGAGAGAAATTGGATCTGTAGATGGTACTTTTAAATTTAATTCCCTGATAAGGGTTCTATAACATCTCCTAACATTTTTGGCACTTATAGTTGTTTGATCTAAGATTTCTTGTAATGTTCTAGGAATTTTCCGTTCTCTACATGCAAAATATAAGCATGCTGCCACCATACCATTAATAGATCTCCCCCTTAGTAATTTCCTTTTAAAAGCTTCAATGTAAAGCCTGATAGCTGTCTTCTTCACATGAGTAGGTAAAGTTAAATTACTCCCGATCCTTTTTAACTCAGTTGTTGCTATTAACATATTTCGTTTATCCCAAGTCATCCGGGAATTCCATTTCGCAGCTCTTTTTAAATCAGGGTTTTTAATATTTGATTTATCGATGATAGTACTTAACCCCATATCAGGTAAAAGAATCGAAATTGGAGATCCCGTTCTTTCTCTACTTTCCTTTTCCTGCTTTGTAAAGGCTCTTTTACCACTGTGAGAAATATCAACAATTCTTTCATTTATAACTAACCCACATTGCTCACAAACTCTCTCTCCTTTCTCATGAAGTGATATTACCTTACCATTGCATTCAGGACACGGATTTGATAAATTTCCATAATCTGATTCTATTTCCATTATAATAACCTACTTATTATATTTAAAGTGAGAATATTCTTCATAACATAAATTGGTTGAGTGAAAATTGTCCAATGTATATTGAAAATTGACCTTGTACTCAAAAATCATACGTGACTGAAAATCGAATATAATCTCTGGTGCAAACATAATAATAAGAAATAGATTATTTAAATGTTTCGCTCGAATTAATTGATAAAATAGATCAAATTCTATAAAAAAAATGGAAAAAAAGTCGTAAAACCAAATAAAATTCCACCCACTATCCCTGTAAATCAAGTTATAAAACCCTTTTAGAAGGGCCGATTAACCGACTATTATTTGTGAGATAATTTAAGCTTAATATTATATCCAGCACTGATACAAGTGATCCAAAAGAGATTCCAAATACAATATTTTTTCATGAGGATACTGGGATTATTTAATTCATGTAAAGGGGATATGTGCTAATGAAATTAATAAAACTATAAATTATTTTATCAGGTAAATGCTCCATTACCCATATTAAAAAATAAGTTAAATAATTAAAAAGTATCCCAAATCCCAAAAAGATATAAAAGCAGCCAAAAACCAACCTGATTTTGGTAAGTGAATCTTCTTTTTTATCAGTGCCCTTTAACCTGGGTTAGCGATATACTCCTCTTAATCTTATTAAAGTTAAAATTCCAAAAAAAGTATTATAAAAACGAATATATATTTAAGATATTTACTAAAAACTATAAAAAATTAGTTAATCCCAATGTACCAATCTTCTAAACCTTTTAATATTTCACTTAGTATATCTTCTGTAACCTATAGATTTTAACAGATTCTAAAACATAAGGCATTACACACCCTAGTTTTAATTCCTGTATTTAAAGTCTTCAATTTAAGTTCTCGATCGTTAAAGGTAATGCACCACTTTTTTAAATCTTTTAATATTTTCTATGACCTCTTTTCTTCGGTTTATCTTCAAAATTATTTCATAAGGAAAAATTGCTAAAGTGGGATCTTGCATTCGTAGTACACTTTCTTCCGAGATCCAGCCCATAAAATTCACGAACTTAAACATAAATACATCTGAAATCGGTTCAAAAACAATAATAATCGCATAAGTCAGCCAACCTAATAATATCCCAAACGCTAAAGCAAAATAAAATATCCCCAGTATCATATAGGATTCTTTTAGCTTAGTGCCAAGTGATCATTTTTTTTTGACTACACTTTTTGTAAAAGTGGAAGCAAACATCTAAGATATTTTCTCGCACTCATCATTAATGATTTTCATTGTCATGTTGAAATCTTGCCACCAATCTTGACCTTGTTGGGCGACTAACATCGGCTCTATCTTTCGCGAGTCTAAACATCGTATCTCATCTTTTAATCGCTTTATTTTACTTTTCCATATTTCAGAAAAAATACCTAGTAAATTAATTCTCACTTTTTTAATTAAAGCCTCATAAGAGACTGAGACATCTTCTGTTTTTTGAAGTTTTTGAAGCTGTTCGAATTTAATCTTTTCTTTAACTCGGTTTAAATCCACACAACTAATATTAATAGAAAAGGATACATCTTTCCCCCACTTACAAAACTTCTGTATCTCACATAAAGAACAATAATTATCAAAACTAATCGTATAATCTTCTAATCCAACTATTGAATAATTTAATACTCTAGGCATAATTATCACATTGCTCTTTAACTAAAAATAAA
>SDBS01002402.1_pt1 | contig 18722 bp, 15 predicted proteins | sample 2277091 | NCBI WGS metagenome assembly SDBS01 (sample SAMN10404972, study PRJNA504765) | marine sediment metagenome | isolation source: marine sediment core GS10_PC15, 163 cmbsf | place: Arctic Ocean: Southern Knipovich Ridge | collected 2010 | reverse complement strand
TATGGCCCCACATTCCAATCATGGCCCAACCTACTGTGGCTGTCCATTTTGGCCTCTAGTAACCCTTCTACTTTCCTGTTTACATCAGTATCTTCTATACGAAGGATAAATTGGCCGCCATGATGTCGCGCAAATAACCATGTAAACAACGCAGTTCGAATATTACCCAGATGAGGATAACCGGTAGGACTGGGAGCGAAACGGACCCTGACTACTGTGTTTTCTAAATGATTATGCACGGTCGTAAATTATTGAGTTAATATTTTTAGTCAAACTGATAGGCTCCTGACTATGTTTTTTGGGTACCAACTGGTAATCTAATAGCCTATTTTGAGAGGACTTCCTGTAGCCCTTTTAATTGTTGTAGATGTTTTTTTAATCTCAGGAGAATTTGTTCAGTCTCCCTCATGGCATTTTGTGTTTCTTCCATTTCTGTAGTGATAAGGAAAAGAAGTCGATTATTTCCTTCAGTCGTATCGCCTTCAGAAAGTGTTAAACCTGCTACGCCAAATTTTTCCATAAGACCCGATAATAGAGTGCTTTCTCTTTTTTGTTGTTCCCCAGAAAGCCTTCCCAAATTATTCCTATCATCTGCTGCTTTCATTTTTATACAAGCTGCAATATAACATATAGCCTAGATTCAAACAAGCTTGTTCAAATGTTGTTGTCAAGAACTTTAAGTACCTCTTCCAAGTCAAAAGGAGTAGGACAACAAAAATCGTGATATATACCAGTTGAAGGAAGATGAAAACCCAGACGCTTAGAATGAATGAATTGTCTGTTTATATGTGCTGATACCTGTCCATAGACCAAATCCCCAGCTACTGCATGACCAATTGCTGAAAGGTGAACTCTGATCTGGTGTGTACGTCCTGTTTTAGGAATTACATCGAGCAGAGTGTAATCAGAAAAACGCCTACTGACTGTATAGTATGTAACAGCTTCTTTCCCATTTGTTACTATCGCCATTCTCTTGAAATTATAGGGATCACGTCCAATAGTTGCATCAATAATCCCATTGTCTGGAAAAAGCCGACCCTTTACCAAAACAAGATAATGTTTCACTACATGGTGTTTTTTAAACTGGTTTATTAAATTCTCTTTTACCTGGACATTCTTAGCAATAACAATTAGGCCAGATGTGTCTTTGTCCAATCTATGTACTATGCCAGGACGTACTAAATCATTATCTGTGCATATCTCCGGACAGTAATCAAGGATAGCATTAACCAGAGTGTGATCAGGATGTCCGGGTCCCGGATGGACTACCAGTCCCGCAGGTTTATCAATTACCAATACATCTTCATCCTCGTAAATAACATTTAATTGTAGTGGCTCTGCCTGTAAGTTTTGAGTGGGCTGAATCTCAATCCGTATAATATCGTTATAGTTTAATTTGTGGCTTGCTTTAGCAAACACATTATTGATTGTGATGAAGCCTTCATGAAGTAATTTCTTTATTTGGGTCCTTGAGAATTGCGGAAGGTTTTCAGCAAGATATTTATCAATCCGAATACCATTTAAATCAGCAGTTAATTGAATCCGACTAACTTGCGAATCAAGAGTATTTGTCATGTTGCTTTTCTCGTGTGCTTGATAGAAACAATGAGATGGCGACTAATATAGTTCCCACAACGATAGCAGAGTCAGCAATATTAAAAACAGGCCAGTGTACATCGCCCCACAAGCGGAAGTTTATAAAATCGGTTATGTATCCAAGACGTAATCTGTCAATCAGGTTACCGGCTGCCCCACCGATAACCAAACCCGAAGCAACCATGCAAAGGTTTGTGATGCAGGTAATATATCTAATAATAACTATAATACCGATAATGATGGCTATACTTAAGATTGCGAGGACTGTTGACTGATTCGAAAATAAGCCAAAAGAAGCTCCTGTGTTAGTTACATGTGTAATTCGTAATATTCCGCTCTCAGGCCAGGACTCTCCTATGGCGAAGTTATCTCTAATCCATAACTTACTAAGTTGATCAAACGTTATCAGAAGAAAAGTCGTACCTAGAACCAATCCAATCTGTAATTTATTTATCTGGTTTTGCATATTTTGTTGGATTGGACTTGCAACCGATACACAGGTTAGCCTTAGGCAGCGCTTCAAGCCTAGCCTCATCAATCATTTTCCCACAGTTATCGCAAATCCCATAAGTACCATTCTTATGTTTTTCCAATGCATGTTCTACTTCAGTAAGGTTTTCACCTAATTTACCCTCCAGAGCTAATCTCTTCTCAAGTTCAAATGTTTCATTTGCTTCGTCCTCCCTTTTACCATATGAACTATTCTCCCTTCCATCCACATGGGTTTCTCGGATAGCTTGAAGCTGATCCAATTTTTCAATTATTAGTTCTTTTTCCTGTTTCAAACGTTCATATAATCTGCGACTTTTCACCATTTCAGAAACCTACCTTCATTCGATTTCGATTGAAATCATTCTAAACCACTTGATATTGTAAATTAAATATGACAGAGCGTAAATGCTGAAAGCACATGATAAAGGTCAGATTATTTAATTATCTTAACCATGAAAAGCAGATCATATTCCACGTGACGCCAGTTGCCTAGTATGAACAAGGATGATAATACTCGCAAATGTAGTCATATTTTACCAATATATTGTCTCTTATTAAACTTCCCTGAATTCGCCTTCAACTGTTCCTTCATCTTCTCCTGTTTCAGTTTCATTTGTCTCCTTCTCCACATCATCTGCCACAGGACCACTGCTATCTGGCTGTTGATAAATTGACTCCCCTACTTTCTGCATAGAGTCAGATAGTTCTTTCATAGTATTGCGCATTGCATCAACGTTCTGCTCTTGAATCCCTGTTTTTACAGCAGCTATTTTCGTCTCTATCTCTTGTTTCATATCCGCCGGTATCTTATCACCATTTTCACGAAGAGTTTTTTCTGCCGTATAAACTAGACTATCTGCAGTATTACGAGTTTCTGCCTCATCTTTTCGCTTAGAATCTTCGTCCGCAAAACTCTCAGCCTCGCCCTGCATTTTTGCTATTTCTTCCTTGCTCAACCCACTTGATGCTGTTATGGTGATTTTCTGTTCTTTTCCAGTGCCTTTGTCTCTAGCACTAACATTTATTATCCCATTAGCATCGATATCAAAAGTTACTTCAATTTGAGGTAGACCGCGTGGCGCGGGTAAAATGCCATCGAGCATAAAACGACCTAGAGTACGACTGTCCGCGGCCATTGAGCGTTCGCCCTGCAGTACGTGTATTTCAACGCTGGATTGGCCATCACTAGCAGTACTAAAAATTTGGCTTTTGGATGTAGGAATGGTGGTATTCTTAGAAATGAGAGAAGTAGAGACGCCACCCAAAGTCTCTATGCCCAGAGTGAGTGGAGTAACATCAAGTAACAAAATATCGCTTACATCACCTTTTAGAACACCGGCTTGTATCGCAGCGCCTAGAGCTACCGCTTCATCGGGATTAACCCCTTTTACTGGTTCTTTACCGAAATATTGTTTAAGAACATCTTGTACTTTAGGCATTCTGGTTTGCCCCCCTACAAGGATTACATCATCAATATCAGCTACCGTAATGCCAGCGTCACTAACTGCCTGGCGACAAGGACCAAGGCTTCTTTCTATTAGATCAGCCGATAGCTGTTCCAATTTAGCACGACCGAGTGTCATGCTTAAATGTTTAGGACCAGAGGCGTCTGCGGTGATAAAAGGAAGGTTGATTTCTGTTTGTGTCACCGTCGAAAGTTCCTTTTTTGCTTTCTCAGATGCATCTTTTATTCTCTGCAGAGCCATTTTATCCTGTCTCAAGTCAATACCGGATTCCTTTTTGAACTCCTCACACAGCCAATCCATAACCTTCTGGTCAATATCATCACCACCTAGATGGGTATCTCCGTTGGTCGCTTTAACCTGAAAAGTACCTCCTCCCAGTTCCAGAATTGATATATCAAAAGTTCCGCCGCCAAGGTCATAAACAGCGATAGTTTCATCTTTTTTCTTTTCTAAGCCATATGCCAATGAAGATGCAGTCGGTTCATTAATGATACGGAGAACGTTAAGGCCCGATATTGTTCCTGCATCTTTGGTTGCTTGTCGTTGACTATCATTAAAATAAGCAGGAACAGTTATTACCGCATCGACGACCTTTTCACCAAGAAACGCTTCAGCATCAGCCTTCAATTTCTGTAAAATCATAGCTGATATTTCTTGCGGGCTATATTCTTTTCCTCCTAACATTACATGACAATCACCATTTTGTGCTTCAGTAACCTTGTAGGGAAGTCGTTTGATGTCCTCCTGCACCGAATCTTCCTTGAATTTTCGGCCAATCAGACGCTTAATGCTGTAAATTGTATTTTCAGGATTGACCACTGCCTGTCGCTTTGCTAGTTCACCTGCCAGACGCTCACCAGGCTTATTTATAGCTACTACAGAAGGTATCAAGTTTCCACCTTCTGCACTGGGTATAATCTTGGGTTCTCCGCCTTGCATTACTGCAACGACACTAAGTGTTGTGCCTAAATCAATTCCTATCGCCTTGCTCATGTTGTTCCTCCTTATCTTCTTTGCCCCTGCCGACAATGACTAAGCTAGGCCGGAGCACTGTGTTTTTATATATATATCCTTTGCGAATTTCCTCGAGGACAATACCCTCCTCACCTTCTTTACACATTACTGCTTCATGTTTTTTAGGATCGAATGTTTGTCCTTTTGCGTTGATCTCCTCTAATTTCTGAGCCTCTAATAAAGCTGTAAATTTACCGTAGATGAGCTTAACGCCCTTAATCCAGTCAGCATAACTATCTATTTGTTGTGTTGTATTTAGTGCCATAATCATGTCATCAAGAACTGGTAGCAGTTCTTTGATTAAAGCACTATTAGCGAACTGTAATGAGTCTTTTTTATCCTCCGTAACCCATTTTTTAAAGTTGTCGAACTCAGCCTGACTCCTTTGCCAATTTGCCAGGTATTTTTCCGATTTACCTTTTTCATCAGATACTTCCTGCTTTAGAGTTTCTAATTCAGTTAAATAATTTGACTCTGTGGTAGTATCTGCCGTTTCATTTGTTTCTTCCAATAGCCATCCCCCTTTGCACTATATGTAATCGACAATTGATCTGCTTAACAATGTCGAAAGGACATTAACGGAGCTAATAACTTTCCCATAATCAATTCGTTTGGGCCCGATCACTCCAATAATTCCTTTAGCTTTATTTGCCACACCATATTCACTAATAATCAAGCTCAAATCCTGCCAGTCTTCATCCTCGTTTTCCTTGCCAATTATTACTTTTGTTCCACCTGATACCATCCCATATGAGAGAACGTTTTCCCACCATTTTTTTTCTCCCTCTAACAATTCAAGTAAGCTAAGTATCTTTTCACTGACAGTAAACTCAGGCTGGTTAAACATAAGATGTAGTCCTTCCAGATATGGTTTATTACACTCATGCCTATCTTCATACGTTATCATATCGATTATATATGAAGCTATTTCCTTTTCATTATCGGGTAAATCTATTACCGCCTCCGTTATCTCACTGCTGGTCATATCTCTATAGATATCGTTAAATTTGTTTGAAATAGTAGTTAACTCGTCCTGGCTAATTCCCTGTTGGAATGACAAGATTTTTTTGCTTATTTTTGCCTCGTGTAGCACTACAACCAACAAGGCTACAAAATCTTCGATTAACACTAAATCCAAATGTTTGAATCGACACGTCAGTGCTTTCGGTGCTGAGATTATTGCTACATTATGAACCAGATGGGCAAGAAATACGGCAATACTCTGTACCCATTGTTCTGTTTCGCTTTCCTTATTCTGAAATAGTCGTTGAAGTTGTTGCTGTTCATTCCGGGAAAGTTTACCCTTGGTTTCAAGAGATTCCACATAATAACGATAAGCCTTGTCGGTTGGTATAGCACCCGCCGAGAGGTGAGACCTAATAATATATTCCTCTTCCGCCAAGTCCGCGATATCGTTACGTACAGTTGCAGGACTTACCTGAAGGTCAGGATTGTATGCAACAGCTTTGGAAGCTATAGGAATTGCTGTAGAAATATATTCATTTACTATTATCTGTAGTATCGTTTCTTTTCTTTTTGTTAAAACCATTTAGCACTCTCCATGTTCGACTGCTAATCAAACATAATCTAACATTATAATTATAGTATGTCAAAGCACTCATATTCTTCATACTGAGAAATTGGCAATTAATGAATGGAATTATGAGCCGTCAAATTACTAGCTGTTATAAATAGAACTGGCGAATATATCTTTATTCAATAAATTTCAAACCGATGGTGTTATAATGATCAGATAAAACAAACATTTGGAGGATTCAATAACCATGGATGAACTTAAGGTGTTCACAGGTAACGCGCATCCAGGTTTGGCAAAATCTATTTGTGACTACCTGGGCATCCCGTTAGGTAAAGCCGAAGTTTTTCAGTTTACTAATGAAAACATATTTGTTCGTATTCTGGAAAACGTACGGCAGAGAGATGTGTTCGTTGTTCAACCTATTTGCTCTCCAGTAAATCAGAATCTAGTTGAGCTCCTTATCATGATTGATGCTTTTAAGAGAGCCTCAGCGGGACGAATAACGGCTGTAATCCCCTATTACGGTTATGGACGTACAGATAAGAAGGACCAACCTCGTGTACCTATAACCGGTCGTCTGGTTGCTGATTTGATTACCACAGCCGGGGCAAATAGAGTACTGACTATTGACTTACATGCTCCACAAATTCAAGGTTTCTTTAATATACCAGTTGACGAATTGACTGTATTACCAATACATACACAATATTACAAGGATAAGGGTCTTAATAAACTGGTGGTAGTAGCCACTGACGTTGGTATTTCTAAAAAAGCCCGTGATGTAGCCTCAAGATTGGATGTACCTCTGGCTATCATTGAAAAGATGCGTCTTGGGAATAGTGGATCAATAGAAACCATCGATATAATTGGTGATGTTGATGGGATTCAGGTGCTTACAATGAATGCCGAAATCGACACAGCTGGTTCTTTGTCAGGTGCAGTCAATACTCTTTTGGACCATGGTGCCCTTGAAGTTTATGCCTGCTGCACGCATCCCGTATTTTCGGGTCCTGCTATTAAAAGGATCGAGGAATGCGCTGTGCAAGAAGTGGTTGTCACTGACACGATACCCGTTAATGATAGCAAACAATTGGATAAAATAATGGTTCTACCTATTGCTTCTCTGCTGGGAGAAGCAATTCACCGTATCCACACAGGACTATCTATTGGAGCCATGTTTGAGTAAATAGTTTTTGTTAATAATAATATTTTTATTCTGGAGCCTATAAATAATGCCTAAATGGTTTTCTAGCCTGTTTGATTCAAATGAGAAACAACTGAAGCAGCTTCAACCGCTGGTAATCAAGATTAATTCCTTAGAGCCGGAGTTCTCCAAGCTTAGTGATACTGACCTCAGTAACAAGACAGTATTATTCAGACAGCGATATATTGCAGGTGAAAGCCTGGATGATTTACTCCCTGAAGCTTATGCCGCAGTGAGGGAATCTGCAAAACGAACTATTAAACAAAGACATTATGACGTTCAACTCATTGGTGGCATAGTACTTCACCAGGCGAAAATAGCTGAGATGAAGACTGGTGAAGGAAAGACTCTGGTAGCAACACTACCACTTTACCTCAATTCACTTTCCGGCAAAGGATGCCATTTGGTCACCGTCAATGACTATTTGGCCAAACGGGATTGCTACTGGATGGGGCCTATCTATAATATGCTGGGAGTAAGTGTGGCCTGTATCAATGCGCGGCAAGATACTGGACATTCTTTTCCTTCTTATATTTATGATACTGATTACGATTCGGACGATCCAAAATGGAAACATCTCCGACCTATTTTGCCTCCTCCTAATCAACCACATATAGCTCGTCGTGAGGCTTACGAAGCTGATATTACTTATGGTACCAATAATGAGTTTGCATTTGACTACCTTAGAGATAACATGGTTTTAGATTTATCTCAGTGTGTCCATCGTCCTTTTAACTATGCCATTGTGGACGAAGTAGATAATATTCTCATAGATGAAGCTCGTACTCCACTTATCATTAGTGGAGTTGCTGATGAAGCCACTCAAAAATACTATACTTTTGCCCGTTTGTCTTCTCACCTTAAAGCTAACGAGGATTACACTATCGATGAGAAAACGCGTAAAACGATACTAACTGAGCTCGGTAACTCCAGAGTTGAAGATATTCTAAGAAAAGCTGGCTTGCTTAAATCCCCAAATCTATATGATCCCTCAAATCATTTACTTACCCAATATATTGAAAGCGCCATTAAAGCACGGACACTTTTCAGGAAAGATCGTGATTATGTAGTCAAAGATGGACAAGTTATCATTGTTGACGAATTTACCGGCCGTTTGATGTTTGGCCGCAGATATTCAGAGGGACTGCATCAAGCTATTGAAGCCAAAGAAGGAGTGAAGATACAGCGAGAGAGCGTTACCATGGCTACAATCACTTTCCAAAACTACTTCCGCCTGTATGAAAAACTTGCTGGTATGACTGGTACTGCCACAACAGAGGCAGAGGAATTCCATGAAATTTACAAACTAGAGGTTGTAGTGGTACCAACGAATAAACCTATGGCTCGTATTGAGTACACGGACCCAATTTATAAAGATGAGCAATCAAAGTTTAGAGCTGTGGCCGTAGAGGTGGAGCAGCTACATAAACAAAAAATACCTGTTCTTATTGGCACGACGTCGATTGAGAAATCTGAAAAAATGAGCAGCGTCTTTAACCGAAAAGGCATACCACATCAGGTGTTAAATGCAAAAAATCATGAGAAAGAGGCCGAAATAATAGCGCAGGCCGGTAGGTTAGGAGCTGTTACCATAGCCACAAATATGGCTGGTCGTGGAGTAGACATAATCCTTGGAGGAAGTTTTGAAGGACGTGAGCAAGCATCGTGGCTAGAAGAACATAACGATGTAATTCAACTTGGAGGACTCCGTATTATTGGTACGGAGCATCATGATGCCAGACGAATAGATAACCAACTTCGTGGTCGCTCGGGCAGGCAGGGCGATCCCGGTTGCTCACGTTTCTATTCTTCCCTGGAGGATGAAATTGTTCGGCGCTTTGGGGGTGAACGCATTGCTGGGTTAATGGAACGTTTTGGTATAAAAGAGGATACACCAATAGAACATCCTCTGGTAAGCAAGGCTATTAAGAATGCTCAAGTTCAAACAGAAGGTTATCACTTTGACATTAGAAAACACCTGGTAGAGTATGATGATGTAATAAATAAACATCGCGAAGTAATCTATGCAGAGAGAAAAAAAATATTGAGTGGTGCTGACTTAAAAGCAAACGTGACATCCATGATTAATGATGAAATACAGTCAGTTGTGGATGCTAATTACAACCAGAATGTGGATGATTTGAATATAGACGGTTTGTTGGAAGGTATTGAAACTATTTTTCCGATGCCAAAATCAGTTGTCCCCAACGACTCGGCAGGTAACCAAACAAATGTTACTGAGATTAATAAAAGTATCAACAGTTACGCGACTGATTTATATAATCAACGTGAACAAGAACTTGGCCCTGCTAATATGCGTGTAGCAGAACGATTAGTCATACTTCGTGTAATCGATAGGTTGTGGATAGAACATCTTACTGCGATGGATCACATGCGACTTGGAATAGGGTTACGAGCGGTGGCACAACAAAAACCACTGGATGTATACAAAAGAGAGGGTCATGTATATTTTGACACACTTCTGGCTGGGATTCGACATGATGTCGCATGCAGTATTTATCGTGTTGGTATAAGGAAAGAAACTCCACAAAAACAAAAATTTGTGATTGCAGGAAAAAAAGTTGGTCGTAATGACCCTTGTCCCTGCGGTTCCGGCAAAAAATACAAACATTGTTGCGGAAAATAAGGACTCTGTTACTGAAAATATACTATAAATAGATTCGTGACAAGGTAGTTTTTCGGGCTAATTAGCACACATCGTATTACAATTTGAGAATACAGCTCAAAACGTCCTTTACGATAACCACAATGAACTTGCGCATCATTGCTAGTTTTGATGTTCGATTTGAGCCCACCATAACTGAAGGATATAATAACGCAACTATTATACGGTATTAAAAAATGACAAGAACTATTGCAGATGATTCAAGAGATATTCAGGCAATTGCACACCTTAAAAAGTCGATAGCCGAGAATGAACCATGGTACTTTGCTTTACTTGAAGCTATTAATATTTGGACAAGTACTCAAGAAATATATGAGGGACGTCATTATCAATATCTAATCGACAAAGAAGCCTTCGATTGGTTGCTTCTAGCAGAGCGTTTACTTGAAGAAGTTAAGGAATTTGTTCCCCAGCAGGAAATTGTTGACTTGCTATTCTTTGATAGACCTCCTGTAGAATTAACCAGAGAAAAATTCAAGGACCTGATTGGTAGTGCTAAATACCAGGCATACCTTAATTATCTATATGGTATTTTAATGGAAGAGATGCTTATTTTAACCGTGATGGAAGAAATACGTAAAAGAAAAAGGAGTACAGGTTTATCAAAAGATGGTGACACTCTAGATGAAGCATTTCTCCAGATTTACGGTGGTAATCAAATTGAATTGCTAACTCGTTTCAAAAAGGAGAAAAAACGACCTCTCTTGAAAACGATTAACCTGGCAGAGATTCAAGAATTTACTTACTGGCTTTTCAGAGAGCGAATAAAAAGAAGCGATAAGTCCTGCGTCGCCAGCGACACTAAGAAGGCCCTATTACAGTTGCATCGTTATACGCGATTAAAAGGAAAAAGAAATATTCAACCGAGTTGAGAGCTTTCAGTCAATAGTCTTTCCAATTTATTGTTAAGATTCAGGAGCTTCGCCCTTTCTTTGTCTACAATTTGCGATGGAGCTTTGCTTATAAACACTTGATCAGCCAATCTTCGTTTTAGTTGATCAATCAGCGCCTGGATTGTTGTAATTTCTTTTATTAAACGTTCTTTTTCTGCGACGATGTCCAGCATGTTGTCCCATGGTAATACAATCTCTGCTTCTTTTAATACAAGCACCGAGGACTTAGCATTATCTGTCTTCCTCTCAGTCCTGCTAAGAATAGCCAAAGGTTTAACGCGAGCAAGTGGGGCTATCACTCTACTTAAGGCAGTAAAGTTGTCCTTATGATCTCCTGCATATAGCCGCGCTTCAATAAACTTACTTGGTATTACTTTGTATTCAGCTCTGACATTACGTATAGACTGAATAACCTCGATAGCAGCCTCTACAGCTTGTTCAGCTTCCTCATCTATTAGTTTATTATTAGCAATTGGATAAGAAGCTATCATTATAGAAGCTGGAAGCTCATTTCCATCATGTAAATAATATTTTAATTTTTGCCACAACTCCTCAGTTATGAATGGCATAAATGGATGTAAGAGACGTAATAGTTTTTCCAGTATTAAAGCCGAATTAGTAAGAGCAGCCATTTCAATAGGCTCCGTACGTAATCTTGTCTTGACAAATTCGATATACCAGTCACAATATTCGGACCAAATGAAATCATGTAATTGCTGTTCTGCCTCACCTATTTTAAAATCTACCATTAGTTCGTTAATGTTATTAATAAGTCGATTAAGCCGACTATTTATCCATCGATCTTCAAAAGCCATGGATAAAGTACTCTCTTCCATATCGGACTGTTCGTACCCATCGGGCATTGCTTTTTCTAGATTTTGCAGTATAAACCTGCTTGCATTCCATAGCTTATTAACAAAATTACGACTGGATTCTAGTTTATCCTTACCTAAACTAATATCGTTTCCAGAAGTGGTTCCAGAAGTAAGACCAAATCTAAGAGCATCGACACCAATAACATTTATGGCATCAACCGGGTCAATAACATTACCTCGCATCTTACTCATTTTTTCACCATGCTCGTCACGAATTAACCCATTTAGATAAACAGTGTGAAAAGGAATTACGCCAGTATTTTCAAGGCTCATCATAATCATTCTGGCAACCCAAAAGAATAATATGTCATAACCAGTTTCCATTACTGAGGTTGGATAAAAGTAGCGAAGGTCTTCAGTATCATCCGGCCAGCCAAGTGTGGAATGTGGCCAGAGTGCGGAACTGAACCAAGTATCCAAAACATCTGGATCCTGTACAAGTTCGTCCATACCACAATGCTGGCAATTTGCTGGTTCACTCTCCGATACAGTTGGTTGTCCACATTTTGAGCAATACCATACTGGAATACGATGTCCCCACCACAGCTGTCGACTGATACACCAGTCTTTAATATTCTCCATCCAATCAAAATACACTTTAGTAAAGTGCCTTGGAGTGATTTTGATTTCTCCATTTTTTACCACTTTGATGGCTGATTCAGCCAGGGGTTTTGTTCGTACGAACCACTGCATGCTGACACGCGGTTCTATCATTGTTCCACAACGTCCGCAGTAACCTACTGAGTGCAAATAAGGCTCGATTTTCTCGATTTGTTCATTGTTTTTAAGGTCAGTAACGATTTTATCTCTACAAACTAGACGGTCGAGGCCCGCGTAATTTATAGCACTTTGATTTATCGTGGCGTCATCATTCATTATGTTTATAATAGGCAGACCGTGACGTTTACCTATCTCAAAATCAACGGGGTCATGAGCAGGTGTAATTTTTAAAGCCCCCGAACCAAAGGAAGGATCCACTGCCTCATCAGCTATAATAGGTATCCTTCTATTAACAATAGGCAGGATAACATCTTTTCCTATTTTGCCTTTATAACGTTTATCTTCGGGATTCACCGCAATCGCAGTATCACCAAGAAGGGTTTCCGGTCTGGTAGTCGCAATCGTTACAAAACCATTACCTTCAGCCAGATGATAATGGATATAAAAAAGTTGCCCCGTGGTGCTTTTGTGCTCAACTTCAAGATCTGAAAGAGCTGTCTGACAACGCGGGCACCAATTTATTATTCGTTCCCCTCTGTAGATTAATCCTTTTTTATAGAGGTTAACAAAACTACTTATAACTGCCTTGTATGGCCCTTCATCAAGGGTAAAACATTCACGTGACCAGTCACAAGATGCACCCAGTATTTTACTCTGGCGACTAATATTCTCACGGATATTGTTCGTCCATTTCCAGGCTATTTCTTGAAATTGTTCCCGACTTAACTCATTTTTATTAATGCCTTGTTCAGCTAATTGTTTTTCTATAATGATTTGTGTAGCAATTCCTGCGTGGTCTGTACCAGGAAGCCATAGAGTAGGTTCACCCTTCATCCTATGCCATCTTACAAATATGTCCTCTATCGTAATTGCCAGTGCATGGCCCATGTGGATCTCGCCTGTCACGTTAAGAGGAGGCATAATGACAACAAACGGTTTCTTCTCCGGCTCAATCTTCGGAGTAAAATAACCCTGTTTTTCCCAGAATTTATACCATTTATCTTCAATTAAACCAGGTTTATAAGCTTTGGCTATATTATCTTGCATATTTCATAATATCTATTCTCGGAACTATTTATTAAAAGCTATTACTACCTTGTCCAAAATCTTGTCTGCTACTTTTCTCTTTGGCATTAGAGGTAATGTATCTATTTTCTCGTCTGCATCGATTATAATTACACGGTTATCATCCGAGCCAAACCCGCTATCTTCGGAAGTTATATCATTGGCTATAATAATATCAAGCTTCTTTTGCTCCATTTTCTTTTTTGCGTTCTCTATCAAGTTACTACTTTCAGCAGCAAATCCAATTTTTATAAAGTCACCGTTTACATTAGATAATATATCTACCGTACGGCATAGTTTTAGATTTAAACCACTGCTGTCCTTCTTTAATTTTTCACCAGCCATGGTTTCTGGCCGATAGTCGCTGACTGCAGCAGCCATTATTAGAACATCAGCCCAAGAAACAGATTGTTTTACAGCCTGATACATCTCTTCAGCAGTAGTGGTATTCTCTGATTCAACCCCTGCCACATTATTCAGCGCTGTTGGCGCCGTAATTAGTTTCACTTTCGCACCTCTGTCCCTGGCCGCCTCGGCTAAAGCATATCCCATTTTTCCTGAGGAATGATTTGTTATATACCGGACCGGATCTATAGATTCCTGCGTTGCGCCAGCAGTAACTAAAACGTTCTTGCCTTTTAAATCTTCTCCTGGCGTTAATACCTGATCAATAGCATCAATTATTTCAGCACTAGTGGAAAACCTGCCTTTACCCTTAGCACCTGAAGCCAGTCTCCCTGAGCTTGGTCCTACAATAATAAAATCACGTTTAATGAGTCTACAAAGATTTTCCTGAGTAATAGAATTCTCATACATATTAACATTCATCGCAGGAGCCAGGATTATAGAAGACTTGCATGCCAAAACCGTGGAGCACACAATGTCATCAGCAATACCATTAGCCAGCTTCGCTATTATGTTAGCTGTAGCAGGAGCAATAACGATAACATCAGCGGTTTCAGCGAGGCTAACATGGGTAACCCCTCGTTCTATTGTGGCATCGAACATATCACTAAATACAGGTCTGCCAGTAATAGCTTTGAATGTAAGAGGAGTAATGAATTGTTTTGCCTCCTCAGTGATTAACACATCTACTTTTGCTTTTAATTGAGTTAATTGACTTGCAATATCAATTGCTTTGTACGCAGCTATACTACCGGTCACAGCAAGTACAATAGATTTACCTTCCAACATTACAATCACTCCTGCTATTTTCCACGGTATTCATTTCATAAATAAGCCGCAAGCCAACCAAAGTCAGATTCGGTTCTATTTTATCTATGGCAGTAATCTCGTCTATAAGTTGAGAGTACCCTCCAGTTGCCACTACCGTGGTTTTGCAAGCTAAATATTGTTCAATTCGTTTGAGTATGTTTTCAATAAGACCAATATATCCGTAGAATATACCAGATTGCATGGCGGAGACGGTATTTCTTCCAACTACTTCCATCGGTCGGCTAAATTCTATACGAGGAAGTGCAGCCGTGTGTAGAAACAGGGCTTCACTGGCTATGCTGATTCCAGGCGCAATAACTCCACCAATATAATCACCTTCTTTAGAGATAACATCAAACGTTGTCGCAGTACCCAGATCGATAACAATTACTGACTCACCGTATAGTGAGTGAGCAGCTACAGCATTTACTACGCGATCGGGGCCGAGTTCACGCGGGTTTTCAACACAGATACGTACTCCAGTTTTAATACCAGCTTCAATTGTCAATGGGGAAATGCCGAGATATTTTTTGCTTGTTTCCTGAAAAGTCGAGACCAAGGGCGGGACAACGCTACATAGTACTACACCATCAATATCTGAGGCTTTAACATTTTTATTTTGCAACAAAGAAAGCAATAACATTCCATACTCATCTGCCTGCCGATTCAATTCAGTGGATAACTGCCAGGCAATCACCAGATTGTCGCGATTAAACACGCCTATCTTAATGCTGGTATTTCCGATATCAAAAGCCAGTAACACGATTATATATACTCCATTGAGTGATTTTTTGAGTATAACACCTTAGCTTAACTTTAGCCATTAACAATTATATTCTTCTTGTAACGTAAAGCGGAATGTCAAGACATTAGCAAATTAGTATCAATTACTATTACAATTTTGAAAGCGATATCTTTATAAATAATACCGGCTAAAACCAGTGATGGTGACGCAGGTAAGCAAACATCCCTACTGATATAAGAAGCATGGTGGATCCGATAACAATTAAAGGTACAAGGCTCCCACCGTTGATTCCTCCTGGTAATGGAATATTCATTCCAAAGATGCTGGCGATTAAAGTTGCTGGAGCAAGAAGTGCCATAACGATAGTCAATATACTCATGATTCCCTGAATGCGATGTGAGGTCAACCAGTTACTGGTTTCAGCGAGTCCATCAACGACTTCCTTACAATCCTCAAGACCGTCCCATATTTTGCGATAATGATCTGCAACATCTCCAAAATATATTTCCTGATCTTCTCTGAAAAAGGGATACTCCTCGTTCTCCAAAGTTTCTATCACTGCTATTTGAGGCCTGATTATACGCCGAAAAGAGATAAGATCTCGTCGAATAAGAGAGATTTCGTGAACTGTTTTTGGAATTGTTTTAGTAAAGATAACATCTTCGGCATCATCAATATTTTCAGTAATCCTACCAAGTATTGGAAAGCAGTAGTTAACTAATCTATCTAGGATATTATATAGAAGAAATCCAGAACTTCTCCCCATATACTTTTGGCGATTACTATCATTACTTTGACAATCCTGGAAGAGTTTTGCCAATGGCTTGAGGCTAACTGACTTGTTCACAGTAACAACATAGTTTTCTCCAATGAATATAACTATCTCGATGGGGCGTGTAATGTGATGCTCCCTGTCAAAAACAGGAAAATGCAGAACCATGAAAACTCGATCCTCATATTCGTCAATTTTTGGACGTTGTACACGACCTAGAACATCATCCAGATCAAGGGGATGAAAATTAAATTTGTCAGCCAAATATTCGACTTCAGTAGCAGTTGGTTTCTCTATATGGTACCAACTCAGTTTTCCCTGGCTTATATAGTTCACGTTAGGTTTTCTTTGTTCGTTTATGGCCATATACATTCTCCATCTGTAAGTTACAACATTCTAGCATTGATTACACCATAGAGCTAGCTTATATCAATAAATATATTGGCCTCTAAAAATATCCTGTACATATTTGACAATAAGGCGAAAATACCTGTACCATAGGCTTCGCGTGTATTTGATGCACGTGTACGTTAACAATTGAATAGTAAATTGAAGGTAAGGTTAAATAATAGAGAGTTTGATCCTGGCTCAGGATAAACGTTGGCGGTGTGCTTTATGCATGCAAGTCGTACGGGATTATAGTTTTCGGATTATAGTCTAGTGGCGAATGGCTGAGTAATACATAGGTAACCTGCCTGTGAGTGGTGGATAACTTGCTGAAAAGCAAGCTAATACAGCATACGGTGAACAAGTATTTCTTGTTCATCAAAGCCTTCGGGTGCTCGCAGAGGGGCCTATGCCTGATTAGCTAGTTGGTGAGGTAACGGCTCACCAAGGCGATGATCAGTAGCTGGTCTTAGAGGATGGTCAGCCAGATGGGGACTGAGATACGGCCCCAACTCCTACGGGAGGCAGCAGCAAGGAATATTGGGCAATGGGCGAAAGCCTGACCCAGCGACACCGCGTGAGGGATTAAGGCCTTCGGGTCGTAAACCTCTTTTCTCGAGGAAGAAGTTCTGACGGTACTTGAGGAATAAGCCACGGCTAACTACGTGCCAGCAGCCGCGGTAATACGTAGGTGGCGAACGTTATCCGGATTTATTGGGCGTAAAGAGAGTGTAGGCGGCTTGTTAAGTCGAGTGTTAAATCTCCTGACTCAATCAGGAGCTGCATTTGATACTGGCAGGCTTGAGGGCAGCAGAGGAAAACGGAATTCCCAGTGTAGCGGTGAAATGCGTTGATATTGGGAAGAACACCAGAGGCGAAGGCGGTTTTCCAGGCTGTTTCTGACGCTGAGACTCGAAAGCGTGGGGAGCGAAGCGGATTAGATACCCGCGTAGTCCACGCCTTAAACGGTGGACATTAGGTATGGGAAGTATCGACCCTTTCTGTGCCGTAGCTAACGCCTTAAATGTCCCGCCTGGGGAGTACGGTCGCAAGGCTAAAACTCAAAGGAATTGACGGGGGTCCGCACAAGCAGCGGAGCGTGTGGTTTAATTCGATGATACACGAAGAACCTTACCAGGGTTTGACATGTCAGAAGTAGGAAACCGAAAGGTGGACGACCTGTATCCAGTCAGGAGCTGTCACAGGTGCTGCATGGCTGTCGTCAGCTCGTGCCGTGAGGTGTTGGGTTAAGTCCCGCAACGAGCGCAACCCTTGTTCTATGTTAATTTCTCATAGAAGACCGCCTTGTACAGCAAGGAGGAAGAGGAGGATGACGTCAAGTCAGCATGGCCTTTATGCCCTGGGCTACACACACGCTACAATGGGTAATACAGAGGGTTGCCAAAGAGCGATCTGGAGCTAATCCCTTAAAATTATCCTCAGTTCGGATTGTAGGCTGAAATCGCCTGCATGAAGTCGGAGTTGCTAGTAATCGCAGGTCAGCTATACTGCGGTGAATACGTTCTCGGACCTTGTACACACCGCCCGTCACGTCGTGGAAGTCGGAAACACTTGAAGCCGATGTGTTAACTTGCTTTTGCAAGAAATAGTTGTCGAAGGTGGAGCTGATAACTGTGGCGAAGTCGTAACAAGGCAGCCGTACGGGAACGTGTGGCTGAATCACCTCCTTTCTAAGGAGTCTTGGGTTTAATAACCCACGGATTTCTAGGTCGGTCAACATTTAATAATTGTTGAAATAGTTAAACATTGTAAATAACCTTCTTTTTACTATTCAATTGCTAAAGTATCCCCTCAGCAAATCGACAAGTTTGAAGCCATCTACAGAGCCTCAGCTAGCAAACGCTCTGGTATCATACTATCTCCTTTGACAGGATCACTTCGGTATGCACATAGTTTCCTGTGCCAGCTTGTTTTCATTGTGCAATATACAACGGGCAATTAACATTATGTATCAACTCTATTGACAATCCATTAGCGTAATAATTACCATAGAGTTATAGTGATAAATGGAAATAGAGGCGTTTTAATAAGCAA
>SDBS01002401.1_pt1 | contig 18723 bp, 14 predicted proteins | sample 2277091 | NCBI WGS metagenome assembly SDBS01 (sample SAMN10404972, study PRJNA504765) | marine sediment metagenome | isolation source: marine sediment core GS10_PC15, 163 cmbsf | place: Arctic Ocean: Southern Knipovich Ridge | collected 2010 | reverse complement strand
CTATCTTCACGTACGGATTGAGATGGATCAAAGAATGGATCGCTAGGGGGGCCAGAGAACCGGAGAAAAGACCGCTAAATCAAGCTTTGATGGAATTATCATGAAAAGTGTCGCGTACTATGAGGGGAACTATGAAATTGTTTATGTCGTTATTGTTGGTTTTAATTGGGTTATGCTTCTGTGAGCTTGGCGCGGGGTATGCAGTTGACGTTGATGAACCTCGGGGTGGGCCTACGGTTGCAACATTAGGGCAGTTGGCGGCAGAGAGCGTGGCAGAGAGCCTAGTGGATCGAAGGCTTGAGCTTTGCAAATCAAACGTACCAGGGTTGATGCCAGACCTGATACAGGAAGCCAAAGATAGCTATCTTCTTTGCAGGGTGTTGGTAGAGCACACGGAGCTTCCTGTTCCTGAAGAGGTGGTTAAAGCATGGTTGGTTCCGCACCGTGAAATGTGTGGTTATCTTCGGGTTCATAGGCCATCGTCCGAACGGGAGGTTGGTGCTATACTGGTTTCTGTAGCAATGTGGAAAAATGGTCGCGGGGTAAAACGTTTCCCAACCAATGCGCGAAGATTGCTAGCATTTCTTGAAGGGCAAGAGCGTGCAGATGTCTATTTCGAATTGGGGCGTGCGTACCTAGAAGGTTGGGGGGACTCTATTGAAACTCACCTCTGGCGTCTACCCAATCATGAAAAGGCGTTCGAATGGTTTACCAAGGCCGCAGAACAGGACCATGCGGGTGCCATGTTTGAATTAGGGAGGATGCATAGCAATTCCTTAGAAACTCTTGATGGAACACCTAATTATGGAGAGGCTTTTAACTGCTTCACCAAGGCTGCAGAGCGGGATCATTTAGGGGCTATATGCCAATTGGCTTATATGCATCTACATGGGTGGAACCCCAGAGATAAGAAGTGGGATCGTCCTGTGCTCGAAGATAAGGTGGGGCTCGGGTTACTTGACCGTGCTATAGCCCGGGGCAGTGGTCTCGCCATGTGTAAATTAGCAGATCAAATTGGATATATATTAAGGAAAAAAGAGTCAAAGAAGCTTCCGCAATGGTGCTCGGAGAAAGAGCGTGTACGTTTGTATACCGAGGCTGCAGCCCGAGGAGTTTCAGAGGCACGAAGAAAGCAGTTGTGGACTTGATCACAGGGCCCAAAGAGCGTTTGCGTAGGTAAGCTCAATTAGAGGATATAGTCTCAATATGTTATGACCCAGTACATTTGCGAAAAAGACCATTGACAATTGGGGTCCTATCCTTTATTTCGCCTATAGAAGATTGATTTGGAGGGATGGCCGAGTGGTTAAAGGCAGCAGACTGTAAATCTGCCGACGTACGTCTACGCAGGTTCGAATCCTGCTCCCTCCACCACTCAATTAGATGCGGGTGTAGCTCAATGGTAGAGCCCCAGCCTTCCAAGCTGGTCACGTGGGTTCGATTCCCATCACCCGCTCCATAATTGATTGCCGGGGCAAACTAAAGAGAGGAAAAGTAGAATGGCAAAGGCAAAATTTGAGCGTACAAAGCCGCACTGTAATGTAGGAACGATTGGTCACGTTGACCACGGTAAGACGACGTTGACAGCTGCAATAACGAAAGTATTGTCCGAGAGGGGCGGAGCGGAGTTTCAGGCTTTTGATACGATAGACAAGGCTCCTGAGGAGAAGGCTCGTGGGATAACGATTGCGACGTCTCACGTTGAGTATGAAACCGCCAAACGTCACTACGCACACGTTGACTGTCCCGGACACGCCGACTATGTGAAGAACATGATCACCGGTGCGGCGCAGATGGACGGAGCAATATTGGTGGTGAGTGCTGCTGATGGACCGATGCCTCAGACTCGAGAGCATATTTTGTTGGCTCGTCAGGTTGGGGTTCCAGCGATCGTTGTATACCTGAATAAGGTTGACCAGGTAGACGATCCAGAGTTGATTGAGCTTGTGGAGTTAGAGATTCGCGAGTTACTTTCGAAGTATGATTTTCCAGGCGAAGATATACCGATAGTGCAAGGTTCGGCATTAGCAGCGCTAGAGGGTAGAGATGCTGAGATAGGCGAGCAGAGTATAATGAAGTTGATGGATGCGATTGATGATTATATCCCCCAGCCTGATCGTCCGAAGGACAAGCCGTTTTTGATGCCAATCGAAGATGTGTTTTCTATTTCTGGAAGAGGAACGGTTGTAACCGGTCGTATTGATCGTGGAGTAGTGAACGTAGGAGACGAAGTAGAAATCGTTGGAATCAAGGATACGACGAAGACGATAGTTACCGGAGTAGAGATGTTCCGTAAGGAGTTAGGTACTGGAGAAGCAGGAGACAACGTTGGAGCCTTGTTGCGCGGTGTGGCTCGAGAGGACGTGGAGCGCGGTCAGGTGTTGGCAGCGCCGAAGTCGATTACTCCGCACACGAAGTTCAGTTGTGAGGCGTATATATTGACGAAGGAAGAGGGAGGGCGCCATACGCCGTTTTTCTCGAACTATCGCCCACAGTTTTATTTCCGTACGACGGATGTGACAGGTCAAGTGATATTGCCTGAAGGCACTGAGATGGTGATGCCAGGTGATAACATTAGAGTTGATGTTGAATTGATAGCCCCGATTGCCATGGATGACGGTCTTCGCTTTGCGATACGCGAAGGTGGACATACTGTGGGTGCGGGTGTAGTAACTAAAATTATTGCATAAGGCATTAATAAACCTGTATGGTGTCTGATGGGTCAGGGGAGGTTTTTTCTCTTGACTTTGCGGGCTTGATAGCTTAGGAGTGTAGCTCAATTGGCTAGAGCACCGGTCTCCAAAACCGGGGGTTGTGGGTTCGAGTCCCTCCACTCCTGCCATTGTTGTGGGATGCGGTAGTTTAGGATTTTTATAAGATGGCGAAGACATCACCAGCGAAGTTTGTGAATGAAGTGCGACAAGAAGTCGCGAAGGTTACTTGGCCTAGTAGAAAAGAAACCGTTATGACCACAGTGGTGGTGTGCATCATGGCTATGATTGCGGCGATATTTTTTTTGCTTGCGGACGCAGTAATGTCCAGGGGAATCAGTTGGATTCTCGGGCTTGGGGTATAAGATGGCAGAAAAATTGCGTTGGTACGTAGTCCACGTGTATTCCGGCTTTGAACACAAAGTTGCTGAGACTATACGTAGTCAAGCTCAGAAGAAGGGTATCGAGGACAAGATCGAGGACGTTCTAGTGCCGGTGGAAAAGGTTGTAGAAGTTAAAAAAGGGGAAAAAGTCTCGGTAGAGCGTAAATTTTTCCCTGGTTACGTATTGGTGCATATGGAGCTGACAGACGAAGCTTGGCACTTAGTGCGCAACGTACCAAAAGTTACAGGATTTTTGGGTGGGAAAGAGCGGCCTACTCCCGTTAATAAGCGGGAAGTGGAGCGGATTGTTCACCAGATTAAAGAGGGCGTGGAGCGTCCTAGATCCAGCGTTACCTTTGAGATTGGGGAAGCAGTGAAAGTTTGTGAGGGACCGTTTAGTTCCTTCAGCGGCATGGTTGAAGAAGTGGATGAGGAAAAATCGCGATTGAAGGTTTCTGTTTCAATTTTTGGTCGTGCAACGCCGGTAGAATTAGAATTCTCCCAGGTGGAAAAAGAATAAATTTGTGGCTGGTGCCTTTATAGTTTTTGAGGAGCAAGATGGCGAAGAAAGTTAAAGATAAGTTTAAACTTGAAATTCCTGCTGGACAAGCGAACCCTGCGCCGCCGGTTGGTCCTGCTTTGGGGCAGCGTGGTCTTAACATTATGGAATTTTGCAAAGTGTTTAATGCCAAAACCCAAGGAATGGAGCCGGGAATGCCCATACCTGTGATTATTACCGCTTATGTTGATAATTCATTTGAGCTGGAAACCAAGACACCGCCGGCTAGCTATCTGTTGAGGAAAGCAGCGAAGCTCAAAAAGGGCACAACAGCCCCTGGCCTTGAAATGGTCGCTAGTTTGACTAAGGAACAGGTAAGCAAGATTGCTGAACAAAAAATGCAGGACTTGAATGCCAATGATATTGAAGCTGCGACACGGATTATAATGGGCTCAGCCCGTTCCATGGGAATTGAGGTAAAGGAGTAATCATGGCTAAGTTGGGTAAAAGATTGAAAAAAGCCTACGAGGGCGTCGACAGAGACCAAGTATTGAGTGCTAGTGAGGCTGTTAAATTCGTGAAGGCTAGGGCTACCGCCAAATTTGACGAGACAATTGATATTGCCGTGAACTTGAATGTTGATACCCGCAAGGCCGAGCAAAATATACGCGGAGTGGTGCAGCTGCCTAGCGGCACTGGTAAAAATCTTCGAGTCGCGGTGTTTGCTAAAGGAGAAAAGGCCGTTGAGGCGGAAAAAGCCGGTGCTGATATTGTTGGTGCGGATGATTTGGCACAAAAGATTGAAGCTGGTGAGATCGATTTTGATAGATGTATCGCCACTCCGGACATGATGCCGGTAGTTGGAAAGTTAGGAAAAGTTTTGGGTCCTAAAGGTTTAATGCCTAACCCAAAGCTTGGTACGGTTACACCCGATGTGGCCAAAGCTGTAGAAGCTGCGAAATCCGGGCAAATTGAGTACCGCGCGGAAAAAAATGGTGTTGTACATGCGGGCATTGGTAAGGCCAGCTTTAGTGAAGCGCAAATTCTTGCTAATGTTAAGTCCATTGCCGATATCATAGTTAAGACGCGACCCTCTGGTATCAAAGGTTCCTATATTAAAAAGGTTGTTCTAAGTTCAACCATGGGTCCATCAGTTTGTGTAAGTGTAGCAGATTTAGGTGGGGAATAAATTAGAGATACGGGCCGTATGGCCTGTAAAAAGCTGTCCAAGACTGTGGGTCTACAAATTTTGTAGATAATATTCGCCCACACAGACGGGAGTTGGTCGATTGGAGAATTCACACCAAACGCTTCGCTTCTGGGCAGATTAGGTAACTTATCGCGAGTTTGTTTCGTGTGAGTTAGTTTAACGTAAACTTTGAAAATGAGGAGTTAATGAATGGACAGAAGTGAAAAGGAAAACCTTGTCGCATCTGTGCGTTTGGCCCTTCAGGACGCAAACCTGGTCGTAGTAACGAGGCAGGTCGGTTTGACTGTAAGTGAAGTTTCCGATTTGCGTACGCGAATGCGACAAGCTGGTGCTGGCTACAGGGTAGTCAAGAATACGTTGGCTAGGTTAGCAGTTCAGGGCACACCTTATAGCAACTTGACTGAGTTGTTTAAGGGCCCCACGGCTTTGGCCTTTTCAGCGGATCCAGTGGCAGCAGCCAGAATTGCTGTGGAATTTGCTAAAGATAACGACAAACTTGAAGTCGTTGGTGGAGCAATGGGCGACCAAGCGTTGGATGTACCTGGTATTCAGACATTGGCGAAACTACCGTCACTTGATGAACTACGAGGTAAGATAATTGGTGCACTAAATGCACCAGCTACCAAGGTTGCACAAGTGTTGCAAGCCCCCGCGGGGCAGCTGGCGCGCGTGTGCGGTGCTTATGGTAGTTCCAGTTAATTTGATGATTGAACTTAAATTGAGGTAAATAAACTATGACTGACTTGGCAAAAATAGCTGATAATCTTTCTTCTTTAACGGTACTTGAAGCAGCTGAACTATCAAAGATGCTCGAGGAAAAGTGGGGCGTATCTGCCGCCGCACCAGTGGCTGCTGCCCCTGCACCTAGCGCTGCTCCCGTTGTAGAGGAGAAAACTGAATTTACGGTAGAATTAGTTTCTGCTGGTGACAAGAAAATCAACGTTATCAAGGAAGTGCGTGCAGTGACAGGCCTTGGCTTGGTAGAGGCTAAAAATCTTGTCGAAGCTGCCCCTAAGGCCGTGAAGGAAGGGGTTGCCAAAGCTGAAGCTGAAGAAATTAAGAAGAAGCTTGAAGAAGCTGGAGCAAAAGTTGAGCTCAAGTAACTAGAGCGTACTGTTGAAAATGCATCAGAGGCCCGGTTTTTCTGGGCCTTCTGTGGTGCGTTTTAAAAGATCATTGGTATAAGTGGATACCAAACATTGAGATGCGATGAGGAAATACTAGCGTGTTTTTGTCATCGCTATGATTGTAAGCACATTGAGGACACTATCTATGGCCGAATCCTTTACTAATCGTTGGAGTATACGTAAATCTTTTGGAAAGATCAAAGTCGTGGCACCTATGCCAAACCTGATTGAGGTCCAAAAGACCTCGTATGAGTCATTTTTGCAAAAGGACGTAGCTGAAGAAGAGCGCGCAGACATGGGTCTGCATGCAGCATTTAAGTCAGTATTTCCGATTAATGATTTTTCGGAGAAGGCGCAACTCGAATATTTTAAATATGGATTTGATCAGCCTAAGTATGATGTAGAGGAATGTCAACAGCGTGGCCTTACTTATGCAGCGCCTTTAAAAGCAACCTTCAGGTTAATGGTATGGGATATTGACGAGGATAGTGGTGCTCGTTCTATTCACGACATCAAAGAACAGATGGTATATCTGGGCGATATGCCATTAATGACCGAAAATGGTACTTTTGTCATCAACGGTATTGAGCGGGTTATCGTATCTCAGATGCATCGTTCTCCGGGGGTGTTTTTTGATCATGACAAGGGTAAAACACATTCTTCCGGTAAGTATCTGTTTTCCGGTCGCGTAATTCCGTATAGGGGCTCGTGGTTGGATTTTGAATTTGACGCAAAGGATATCCTATACGTGCGTATAGATCGTCGCCGTAAGGTGCCAGTTACCACATTATTGATGGCGCTTGCTCAGGAAGACAATGGCAGGAAAAGAATAGGCAATGATAAGGTGTTGCCTCCCGGTATGAGCCGTGAAGAAATTTTGAATTATTTTTACAAGTCAATTTCCTTTGAGTTGAGCAAAAAAGGATGGAAGACTGCTTTTGATGCTAAAAAGTGGCGCAGTAAGAAGCTGGTTGCTGATTTAGTGGATGCTAAAACTGGCAAGGCTGCGGTTCAGGCCGGTACCAAGCTGACTCCCCGGATGATAATGAAGTTGGAGTCTGATGGGCTCGAAAGTGTCATAGTTCCAGAAGACGATTTGATAGGACTTTATGTCTCTAATGGTATTTTGGATACTAAAACCGGAGAAGTGCTGGCTGAGGCTGGCGAAGAGCTAGACTTGGAGCTTTTGGAAAAGCTGGTGAATGCTGGCATTAAGAAAATCCAAACTTTGGATATCGATCACGTTAATACAGGCCCTTATTTGCGCAACACTTTGTTTGCTGATCGTAACCACACTAGGGAAGAGGCTTTAAGCGACATTTATAGGGTGATGCGTCCGGGCGATCCTTTGACTTTGGAAAGTGCAGAAGAACTATTCCAGGGAATGTTTTTTGATCAGGAACGCTATGACCTTTCTGCGGTTGGTCGTGTAAAAATGAATGCCCGGCTTGGTTTTGAAACAGATGATTCAGTTCGCACGCTACGAAGCGAAGACTTTTTCAAAATTGTGTATATTTTACTGGAATTGAAGGATGGTCGCGAGGAAATTGATGATATTGATAACTTGGCTAACCGGCGGGTGCGTTCTGTAGGTGAATTATTAGAAAACCAATATCGCGTTGGTTTGTTACGTATGGAGAGAACTATACGCGAGCGTATGGGATCGGTGGAAATTGAACAGGCAATGCCCCATGACTTGATAAATGCCAAGCCGGCTTCGGCAGCCATTAGGGAATTTTTTGGTTCTTCGCAGTTGTCGCAGTTTATGGATCAAACTAACCCTCTATCTGAAATCACCCATAAGCGGCGTCTTTCTGCACTAGGTCCAGGTGGCCTTACCCGCGAGCGAGCAGGCTTTGAAGTGCGTGATGTGCACCCAACTCACTATGGCCGCATTTGTCCGATTGAGACACCTGAAGGGCCAAATATTGGTTTGATTAACTCTCTTGCTACTTATGCGCGAGTTAATAAATACGGATTTATCGAAAGCCCCTATCGTAAAGTAATAAAAGGCAAGGTCACAGATGAGGTGGTGTATCTGTCTGCTATTGAAGAAGGGCGGCATACCATCGCTCAGACCAATACTAACCTAGACAAAAGTGGAAGGTTCACCGAAGATTTTATCAGTTGTCGTAGGGGCTGCGAATTTATTGTTGCGCCAGTTAGTGAAATTGACTTAATTGATGTTTCCCCTAAACAGTTGGTTTCAGTTGCTGCGTCTCTGATTCCATTCCTTGAAAATGACGATGCTAACCGAGCTTTGATGGGATCAAACATGCAACGTCAGGCTGTACCACTAATGCGCACAGAGGCCCCATTAGTGGGTACTGGGATGGAGCGTGTAGTTGCCAGAGATTCAGGAGTCGTTGTTTTGGCAACGCGGGATGGCGTTGTGGATCAGGTGGAGAGTACAAGGATAGTTGTGCATTCGCTAGATAAATCAGGCGAAGCTTCCACTGGGGTCGATATATACAATCTGAAAAAATTCCAGCGTTCCAATCATAGTACTTGCATAAATCAGCGGCCATTGGTCAGAGTTGGCGATCGTGTGAAGGCTGGTGAAGTAATAGCAGATGGGCCAGCCACAAGTGATGGTGAGTTGGCATTGGGGCGCAATGTGTTGATGGCGTTCCTATCTTGGAATGGGTACAACTTCGAAGACTCAATTATTATTTCCGAGCGTATTGTTCGTGACGATGTATTTACGTCCATTCATATTGAAGAATTTGAAATTATGGCGCGTGATACCAAGTTGGGTCAGGAAGAAATTACTCGTGATATACCCAATGTCAGCGACGAAGCCCTCAGGCACTTAGACGAAACAGGTATTGTTTCTATCGGTGCGCAGGTACAAGCTGGCGATATTTTGGTAGGTAAGGTTACTCCGAAGGGTGAGTCGCCAGTGACTCCAGAAGAAAAGCTTTTGCGGGCTATTTTTGGAGAAAAGGCATCTGACGTAAGGGATAGCTCTTTGAAGATGCCTCCGGGGGCCACTGGTACTGTGGTTGATGTGCGGGTGTTCTCTAGGCGCGGCATAGACAAAGATGAGCGTGCTTTAGCTATCGAGGAGGCTGAAATCCAGCGCATAGCAAAAGACAGAGATGCGGAAAAAGAAATTTTGGAGCGTTCCTTCTACTCACAATTGGAAAAACTGTTAATTGGTCAAAAGAGTGCTAAGGCAGTTAAGACCGCCAATGGTGAGACTGTGGTTAAAAAAGGGGCCAGTATCGACAAGGCTTTGTTGGAGTCTATTTCTAGAGGGCTATGGCGTCAAATCGCAGTAGAAAATGATTCTACTATGAAAAGTATTGAAGAAATCAAGCAATTGACTGACGAAAGAATTGCTGGTTTAGAGCGCTGGTTCGAAGATAAGGTGGAAAAAATCCGTGCTGGCGATGAAATGATGCCCGGGGTTTTAAAAACCGTAAAAGTTTTTGTGGCGGTGAAAAGGAAGCTGCAGCCCGGGGATAAAATGGCTGGTCGTCATGGTAACAAGGGCGTGGTGTCTACGATTGTTCCGATTGAGGATATGCCGCACTTGGAGGACGGAACGCCGGTTGATGTCATTTTGAACCCCTTGGGGATTCCATCCCGTATGAATGTTGGGCAGGTTTTAGAAGCTCACCTAGGATGGGCCGCTGCCGGTATGGGTAAACAAATTGGTGCAACCTTAGATAAGGTCAGGAAAAAGCAAGAAAAGTCAGAAAAGTTGCGAGATTTGGTTGCGAAATTTTACCCCGATGCAGAAGATTCAAAGCGTATAAAGCAACTTAAAGAGCAAGATTTGATTGAGGTTTCGACAAAGTTGGTTGCCGGCATCCCGATGGCAACCCCTGTGTTTGACGGGGCTAAGGAGGATGACGTTACCAGGGCGCTTAAAGAATCTGGTATGGACGTATCAGGTCAGGTGACACTTATTGATGGTAAGACGGGTGAGCCTCTGGATCGTAAGGTGACGGTTGGGTATATGTACATCTTGAAGCTTCACCATTTGGTTGATGACAAAATTCACGCTCGTTCGGTGGGGCCATATAGTTTGGTTAGCCAGCAGCCGCTCGGCGGTAAGGCCCAATTCGGTGGGCAGCGTTTTGGTGAAATGGAAGTGTGGGCTTTAGAGGCATATGGTGCCGCTTACACTTTGCAAGAGATGATGACCATTAAGTCAGATGATGTGGTTGGACGTACCAAGGCCTATGAAGCCATCGTACGCGGTGACAATGTTTTTGAAAGTGGGACTCCCGAGTCATTTAACGTGCTAGTTAAAGAGTTGCGGTCCTTGGGAATTAATGTGGAACTACAATCAGTAGGCCAGTGAACGTATGAGTCTTTTATATTTTGCAAGTGAGGTGAGGAGCCTGTAATGAGCAACCAGTTAATGAAAAGTATAGTGAAATCTGATTTTGCACAGCATTTTGACCAGATTCGTGTGTCAATCGCCAGTCCTGAACAAATTCGTTCATGGTCGTATGGTGAGGTAAAGAAGCCAGAGACTATAAACTACAGGACTTTTAAGCCAGAGCGTGATGGATTATTCTGTTCTCGCATTTTTGGTCCAGTGAAGGATTATGAATGTCTGTGTGGAAAATACAAACGTATGAAATATCGCGGAGTCGTTTGCGAAAAATGTGGTGTTGAAGTTACCATTTCCAAAGTGCGCCGCGATCGCATGGGGCACATCGAGCTGGCTACTCCGGTTGCGCATATATGGTTTACAAAATCGCTGCCTAGCAGGATAGGGTTAATAGCAGATTTGGGGATGCGTGATTTAGAAAGAGTCCTGTACTTCGAATCTTACATAGTGACTGAACCCGGTTTAACTTCGTTAAGGATTGGACAGCTGCTGTCAGAGGATGAGTATTATGAGAAGCAAGAAGAATTTGGTGAAGAAGCGTTTACGGCAGGTATGGGAGCAGAGTCACTGAAGATAATATTGTCTGGCATGAATCTTGAAGAAGAGCGAGTTAAGTTGCGCATGGAGCATGGGGAGACCAGTTCAGATCTGCGACGCAAAAAAATTGCCAAACGATTGAAATTGGTGGAGGCGTTTCTTGAATCGAACACCCGACCTGAGAGTATGATTCTTGAAGTAATACCGGTCTTACCTCCAGATCTTCGACCACTAGTCCCGTTGGACGGTGGCAGGTTTGCTACTTCTGATTTGAATGATTTATATCGCCGTGTGATAAATCGTAACAATCGCTTAAAGCGGTTGATGGAGTTGCACGCTCCGGAAATCATCTTACGCAATGAAAAGCGCATGTTGCAGGAGGCTGTGGATGCACTCTTTGATAATGGGCGCCGTAGCCGCGTAATGACTGGTGCAAACAAGCGCCCTTTGAAGTCATTAGCTGATATGCTTAAGGGCAAGCAGGGGCGTTTCAGGCAGAACTTGCTTGGTAAGCGTGTGGACTATTCGGGTCGTTCGGTTATCGTGGTGGGGCCATATCTCAAGCTGCATCAGTGTGGGATTCCTAAGCGAATGGCGCTTGAGCTGTTCAAGCCCTTTATATACTCCCGTTTGGAGCGATATGGGCTATCAAGTACCATCAAAGCAGCAAAGCGGATGGTAGAAAAAGAGCGTCCTGAAGTTTGGGATATCCTGGAAGAAGTGATTCGCGAGCATCCGGTATTATTAAACCGTGCGCCGACACTACATAGATTGGGTATCCAAGCATTCGAGCCTGTTTTGGTAGAAGGTAAGGCTATCCATTTGCATCCGCTAGTTTGTGCAGCATTCAATGCTGACTTTGATGGAGACCAGATGGCGGTACACGTACCTCTGTCAGTTGAAGCGCAAATCGAAGCTCGTGTTTTAATGATGTCAACGAACAATATATTAAAGCCGTCAAGCGGAGAGCCCAGCATTGTGCCTTCAAAGGACATTGTATTGGGATTATATTTTTTGACAGTGCAGCGCGATGGTGAGATGGGCGAGGGCATGACGTTCTCCTCGGTGGGGGAAATTCAATATGCACTAGATAGTAAAGTTGTTTCATTGCATGCCAAAATCAAGGCTAGGTATCAGACAGTAGATGCCCAAGGGGAACTACAGAACGTCCTGGTCGAAACTACTCCCGGCAGAATGTTACTGTCTGAGATTTTCCCAAAGCATGAGAAAGTCCCCTTTGACCTGATAAACTGCTGTTTGACAAGCAAAGATATCTCCAAACTTGTGGATACGGTTTATAGGCACTGTGGACAAAAGCAAACGGTTATATTCGCTGATCACATGATGGCTTTGGGATTCAAGTATGCGGGAAGCTCGGGTATTTCTTTTGGCAAGGATGATTTAATTATCCCGCATGAAAAAGAGTCCTTAATTGCTGATGCCAACACTAAAGTTAACGAGTATGAGCAGCAGTATCTGGACGGTTTAATTACCCAAGGTGAGAAATATAACAAAGTTATCGATACTTGGTCACAGTGTAGCGATAAAGTTGCTGATGCTATGATGAAGGGAATTGCAGAAACTAAGCAAGGGGAAGAACTTAACTCCGTGTATATGATGGCTCATTCCGGGGCCAGAGGTTCTGCGGCACAAATGCGTCAGCTGGCGGGTATGCGTGGTTTGATGACCAGACCTTCGGGTGAAATTATTGAGACTCCTATTATTTCAAACTTTAAGGAAGGCCTTAGCGTATTGGAGTTCTTTAACTCTACGCACGGTGCCAGAAAAGGGTTGTCGGATACTGCGTTAAAAACTGCGAACTCGGGTTATTTGACTCGTCGATTGGTTGACGTGGCCCAGGATTGTGTGATCATTGAGACTGACTGTAATACTACAGAGGGTCTGGAGGTTGGTGCCGTCGTTGAAGGGGGGGAAGTTTTGACTCCGCTTGCTGACAGAATTTTGGGACGAGTGACTGCTGAAGATGTCATTGCTCCCGAAACTGGAGAGACGATAATACCTGCCAACTCTATGATTGATGAAGAAACGGCTGAAAAAGTAGCTGATTCAGATGTTGCAAGGGTAAAGATTCGCTCGGTTCTTTCTTGTAATGCCAAAGAAGGCATCTGTGCGATGTGCTATGGTCGCGACCTTGCGCGTGGAACTTTGGTCAACCAAGGGGAAGCAGTAGGGGTAATTGCAGCACAATCAATTGGTGAGCCGGGTACGCAGTTGACCATGCGTACGTTCCATATTGGTGGTGCAGCGACGGGTGGCGCTGAAAAATCAAGCATTGAGGCTTCGTTCGACGCTAAAATTACAATCAAAAATCGTAATATAGTTGTTAACAGTAAAAAAACTTTGATTGTCATGGGTAGGAACTGTGAGATTGTATTGGTTGACAAGCAGGGGCGAGAAAGAGCTTCCTATAGGATTTCCTATGGAGCCAAGTTATTGGTGGATGAGGGGGAAACAGTCAAGCGCGGGCAGAAGCTAGCGGAGTGGGATCCTTATACTTTGCCAATAATTGCTGAGCGAGAGGGGTTTGCCCGCTACGTGGATCTAGTAGATGGTGTGTCCATACGTGAGGTGATGGACGAATCCACAGGTATTTTAAGTCAGGTTGTGATCGATTGGCAACGCTCTTCACGTGGAGCTGATTTCAAGCCCCGCGTTACTTTGCGTGATAAGGATGATAAGACTTTAATGCTAGCAAGCGGTTTGGAAGCACGGTATTTTATGTCCGTGGACGCAATTCTGAGTGTTGCAAACGGTGGAAAAATCAGTGCTGGTGATATTATTGCTCGTATTCCAAGGGAGACTTCTAAATCCCGCGATATTACCGGTGGTTTGCCAAGGGTTGCAGAGTTATTTGAAGCTAGGCGTCCAAAAGACGCAGCTACTATCGCTGAATGTGATGGTCATATTGAATTTGGTAAAGACTACAAAACCAAACGCCGTATTTTGGTGGTACCAGAAGAGGAAGACCAACAGGTCACTGAGTATTTGATACCTAAAGGGCGCCATCTGGCCGTTTCTGAGGGAGATTACGTCAGGAGGGGTGATCTAATCGTTGATGGTAATCCTGTGCCTCATGATATTTTGCGGATATTGGGTGTAGAAGCTTTGGCAAATTATCTGATTAATGAAGTGCAGGAAGTTTATCGACTGCAAGGTGTGAAGATCAATGACAAGCACATTGAGGTCATAGTGTGTCAGATGTTGCAAAAGGTTGAGATAGTTGATGCTGGGGATACCTCATGTATCGAGGGTGAACAACTGTATCGCCGGGAGCTCCAGCAAATCAATGATCGCATGGTGCAGGAAAAGAAACAGGTAGCCAGAGCGCGGGATGTGCTGCAGGGTATAACCAAAGCCTCGCTTTTGACTCACTCTTGGATTTCGGCTGCTTCTTTCCAAGAAACTACAAGGGTGCTAACTGAGGCAACGGTTGCCGGTAAAGTTGATAGATTGGTGGGACTTAAAGAGAATGTAACCGTGGGTAGATTGATTCCTGTGGGCACCGGAAGAGTTGTCAACGATATAAAGAATAAGGCAAAAGCCTTAGACGAGAGTATGATCCAGAAGGATCAGCCTGCAGAATCGTCGCCAGATCAAGATGGTTTGGATCAAACGGCTTGATGTCCAGAGTTGATAGTTGCAAGCTGATTGGCAGCACAAATAAATGGCTAATTCATCGAGCATAATGCTTGACTTGTCATTGAAGCTAAAATAGAATGCGCACGTCTCTTGTTGGATTGAGAGGGTTATACGCTAGGTCTGGCGACGGCTGGGCTTTGTGCTATGTTGATTTTAAAGAAGGAAAAGGGTAGATGCCCACGATTAACCAATTGATAAGAAAACCACGACGCTCTGGGGTTAATAGGAATAAGGTGCCGGCGCTTGAGAGTTGTCCACAAAAAAGAGGGGTATGTACTCGTGTGAGTACGACCACCCCGAGAAAGCCTAACTCTGCTCTGCGTAAGATTGCGCGCGTACGTTTAACAAATGGTTTTGAGGTGACAGCGTATATTCCTGGTGAGGGTCACAATTTGCAAGAGCACTCGATAGTTTTGTTGCGCGGTGGCCGTGTGGCAGATTTGCCGGGTGTGCGTTATCATATTGTTCGTGGAGTTTTGGATACACGTGGTGTGGGCGATCGCCGTCAAGGTCGTTCATTATATGGCGCTAAGCGCCCTAAGTAGGAGAATTAAATGTCGCGTCGTCGTGCAGCAGAGAAAAGAAAAACTTTAGCCGATCCCAAGTTTGGTGATTTGGTTGTAGCCAAATTTACTAATTGTATGATGATGGGCGGAAAGAAGTCTGTTGCTGAGAGTATTGTTTATGGGGCTCTGGAAAAATTGCAGCAAAAAACCAACTCGGATCCCATTGAAACTTTTCGGAATGCGTTGGACAATGTGCGGCCTTCTGTGGAGGTCCGGTCCAGAAGAGTGGGTGGGGCGACTTATCAAGTTCCTATGGAAGTTAGGTATGAGAGAGCGCAGGCGCTAGCAATTCGTTGGGTTATTGATATGGCAAGGAAGCGCAGCGAAAGAACAATGCGCGAAAGGCTTTTTGGAGAGTTGATGGATGCCTCTGATAACAGAGGGGCCGCGGTTAAGAGGCGCGAAGACACTCACAGAATGGCTGAAGCAAACAAAGCATATGCACACTTTAGATGGTAATGGTGAGCAATTATGAGTCGTAATACTCCGATAGAAAAATACCGCAATATAGGCATCATGGCGCACATTGATGCTGGTAAGACTACGACCACTGAGCGTATTCTTTTTTATACGGGGCGTTCCTATAAGATTGGTGAGGTGCATGAAGGCGCTGCCACCATGGACTGGATGGAACAAGAGCAAGAGCGTGGCATTACCATAACCTCAGCAGCTACCACATGCTATTGGGAAGACCACCGCATTAATATTATCGATACTCCTGGGCACGTAGATTTTACCATCGAGGTGGAACGCTCTCTTAGGGTGCTTGATGGTGCTGTGGCGGTTTTTGATAGTGTTGCGGGTGTGGAGCCTCAGTCTGAGACCGTGTGGCGTCAGGCCGATAGGTATGATGTTCCGCGCATTTGTTTTGTTAATAAGATGGATCGTATAGGTGCGAATTTCTATCGAACCGTCGACATGATAGTTGATCGCCTGGGCGCAGTTCCGCTGGTGCTTCAATTGCCGCTCGGCGCGGAAAGTGAGTTCTTGGGCGTTATAGATTTGGTCAAGATGCAAGCTGTTGTGTGGAATGATGAGTCATTGGGTGCTAAATTTGAGTACCGGGACATTCCTGCGGATTTAGCCGATAAAGCTGCTGAATATCGTGCAAAGTTGGTGGAGCTAGCTGTTGAACAAGATGACCAAGCTTTAGAAGCCTACCTAAATGGTGAGGAGCCCAATGAAGAGACTTTGCACAAGTGCATACGTAAGGGTACTATAGGTGCTGCTTTTGTACCGATTATTTGTGGTACAGCCTTTAAGAACAAGGGGGTGCAGCCCCTGTTGGATGCGGTGGTGGCTTATCTGCCTTCGCCTCTTGATGTTGGAGCTGTAGAGGGGACAGACTTCAGGGAAAATACCGTTGCACGCAAGCCAGAGGATGCAGAGTCATTTTCGGGTTTGGCATTTAAGGTAATGACTGATCAATTTGTTGGGTCTTTGACTTTTATGCGAGTATATTCAGGAGTGCTGCATAGCGGCAGTTATGTGCTGAACTCTGTGAAGGATCAGAGGGAACGAATTGGGCGGATACTTTTGATGCACGCGAATAGTCGTGAAGATGTGAAGGAGGCTTATGCCGGGGATATCGTAGCCATTTGTGGGCTAAAGTCTACGACTACGGGCGATACTCTGTGTGATCCTTCAAACCAAATAGTCCTGGAACGTATGGACTTCCCTGATCCAGTGATTGAGGTTGCGGTTGAGCCTAAAACAAAAGCTGACCAGGAAAAAATGTCTACTGCTCTAGCCCGTTTGGCAGCCGAAGATCCCTCGTTTAGAGTTACTTCAGATGTTGAGTCAGGCCAAACTATTATTAAGGGTATGGGTGAATTGCATTTGGAAATTCTCGTTGATCGTATGAAACGAGAATTTAGCGTTGATGCTACGGTAGGCGCACCACAGGTGGCCTATAGAGAGACGATTACCAAGGTGGCAGAAGTAGACTATACCCACAAAAAGCAGTCTGGTGGTGCTGGGCAGTTTGCTAGGTTGACTCTTATTTTTGAGCCCTTGGAAGTTGGAGAAGGTTTCGTTTTTGAGAGTAAGATCGTTGGGGGTTCAATTCCCAAAGAGTATATTCCTGGCGTTGAAAAGGGTTTGAAGGCGTCGTTGGGATCTGGTGTGGTTGCGGGCTTTCCGGTAATTGATTTTAAAGCCACGTTGGTTGACGGTGCGTATCACGATGTGGACTCCAGTGTGTTGGCGTTCGAAATTGCTGCTAAGGCAGCCTTCCGTGAGGCAATGCGAAAAGCACAACCCCGATTGCTAGAGCCCATTATGTCAGTGGAAGTTGTGACCCCAGAGGACTATATGGGAGATGTTATTGGTGATCTAAACAGCCGCCGCGGGCAAATCGGTGGTATGGACCAGAGGGGAAATGCCCGTGTTATTGATGCCAAGGTGCCGTTGGCATCTATGTTTGGCTATGTGAATACTTTGCGTTCCATGTCGCAGGGTAGGGCCCAATACACTATGCAGTTTGATCACTACGACCAGGTGCCTCAGCACGTAGCTGATGAGGTTTGTGCTAAGTTGGCGTGAAGGTTGAAAAGGTAATTTGTAACTTAGGTGAAAATTAGAGGATTTTAATGACCAACGGATCTACAGCAGCAGCACTGACAACAAAGAACGTTTCACACTTGGTGAATCCGGTGATAATCCGCTGTCTGCATTGGTGAAAATCCTAGTATGGCAGAGCCGGATAAAAGAGAAATACTTTAGCTCTCCGGAATTATCGTGGATTAAATGTGAATCTGGATATAACTCTTCAAAATAGTTGAACTGGTTTCTTAAAAAGAGAATATTTGGATTTTGAGTGATATTGTAATGGACTATTTTTCTGCTTTTGAGTTCTAATATGAAGAAGACATAGAATCTCTTAAATCCAAAGATATCTACAGTAAAGAAATCACAGGCAAACAGGGATTGCCAGTGAGATTTAAAAACCTACTCCATGAATAATTTGGTTTAATTTCTCCTGATTTCCTGTAATCCTGAATGACTTTCCTAATTGTCTCTCTGGAAATATCTATAGAAATCTTCTCTAATTCATCCTGAATGCGTTTACAGCCCCAGAGGTAGTTGTCTGTTTTTAGATTCTTAATGAGTTCTCTAATTTCTTTATTTATACGAGGCCTGCCTTTCTTTCTGGTTTTGGGTTTATCATAAGTCCAATAATCTTTGATAGCTCTATTCCATCTGTATAGTACTGTTTCAGGTGTTACCAGTGTAAAATATCTTCTTGCTTTAGAATTGCTGATGAACATTGACCGGATGAACCATTTCTCCTGAATAGAGAAGGGAAGATTGATGTTCTTTTCATTAAAATATCTTTTGTAACGCTGGTTCTCCTGCCATATCAGAGCAATTTTAGGAATAATTGATTTTCTGTTGATGATGTAGAATAGGATGAATTCAAGAAGATGAAACAACGATTTAAATAGCAGCATAATAATAGAATCGGCATGTTATAAGGTTGGAGAAATTGCTGAATTCTTTTTTGGCGGCAATTTATTGTCAGTACGGGGGTTTGAGTATTCATGTTTGGGGATAGAACATCTTATTTGCAGGTTTTGATAGGTTAATTGGCTCATAGAGACATAATACTATCTATGAATCTATGAAAAACGGTCAAATTAGGCACTATTGATAAACAGAGAAGAAATAATATTATTTC
>SDBS01002400.1_pt1 | contig 18726 bp, 11 predicted proteins | sample 2277091 | NCBI WGS metagenome assembly SDBS01 (sample SAMN10404972, study PRJNA504765) | marine sediment metagenome | isolation source: marine sediment core GS10_PC15, 163 cmbsf | place: Arctic Ocean: Southern Knipovich Ridge | collected 2010 | reverse complement strand
TTACCATCATGCTCATATACATAATCACCCGCATGTTCCCATGGAACTCCATCTTTCGCGTTATCATAAGCTGCTTTTTCTGCTGTAAATACATACTGTGGGAGTAAATGCTTCAACCAATATGATCCGAGATAGTCTGGCTCCAAAATTGTTCCAGCTTTAAACCTACTCGCAAATTCCTCATCATTTAATGCTTCTAATGCTAATAAAGATATCAATTCATATTGTTCATCATCATTTATACTTTGTTTATGATGTTTGCTCCATCCACTTAAAGGAGGGTGCAGACTAGTAATGATTCTGCGATCTCTTCCCTCAACAGGCATACCAAACGTGCCTCCTGCAACTTTTCCGGTCCAGCTTCCCCAAATTTTTTGGAGTAAAAAATCTTTATCCACCATTATTAAATCTCAAGTTTTTTCATTTTATTATTATTTCCTTAAATTAAAAATATAACATAAATCATATCATGTCATTTTTTTATTTTACTAAACAATTCAATTGAAATAATTGAAGTAACTCTATTATCGTTCCAACAATTTAAAAAATCGAATATTTCATATGATTAAAAAAGTGGTAAAAATAAAGAAGATCTTATCCATGTAGAATTACTATCTAACTACTTACTTTTTTAACTCTTCGAAGCGAAGTGCTTGTGTGAATGTTCTTTGACTTAAGTTGAATAAGGATTTATCTGTCCATTCTTTTAGGGCTGGAATAATTTCTCCTCGGATAAAACGCTTTGCATATGATGGAATTAATTTCTGACCCAAATACGCACCAAGAATGGCTCCTGCGTTCCCTGCATTGCAATCAGTATCAGCTCCGCATAAAGTACTAATACGCACCGTCTGAATGAAATCCCCATCTCCATATAGTAAACCGATAATAATTGCACCATTATTGAATAATGTATGAACCCTTTTACTTTTACCAGGCCTAGTAAGAGTCTTTAATCGTCTTTCAAGCATACTCGGAAAATCTTTAAATCTGGATATTGCGTCCTCTACTATATCCCCTTCAAATTTCCACCATATACCATCCAACGTTTTTTGCCATTCTTTTTTAGTTTTATCAGTATAAAAATTGGTTTCCCAATCTCTTGAATCTGGATTTTCGAGGTAGGTGTCGATGATAGGATCAATAAAGCTAAAATATAATTCAACATCTTCCGTTGATATCGAATCTATCAAAGTAGCATATTCTAACAAGACTGCTTTAATGCGTTTAATATCTCTTATGATAGTTTCAGAACAAATTCCAATCTGATCAACTTGCTGTGTAAATCCTTCGGTTTCCCCCTTAACTGGATCCCATTTAAAAACTTCTGACTTTGGGAATTTTATTTCTTCTCTATATTCTAATGGGTCGTGTGTTATAGCTATTGAAATCATGGCTGAGATGAATAATTCTCCTACGATTCCTACCTCTCTATGAGCGATCAATGCATCTTGAAGTGATAAATCCAAGCAGGGTTTTAATAATTCGAGATCATTTTTGGATTTTTCATACCAGCCCCATGCTGGAAGTAACATTCCATATAATTCTCCCTTCATTTGTGCTCCAATCCAATCAGCATATTCATTCCCATAAACCTTACCATCATGCTCAAAAACGTAATCACCCGCATGTTTCCAAGGAATACCATCTTTCGCGTTATCATAAGCTGCTTTTTCTGCTGTAAAAACGTACTTAGGGAGTAAATGCTTCAACCAATATGAGCCAAGATAGTTTGGTTCCAAAATTGTTCCAGCTTTAAACCTATTCGCAAATTCATCATCATTTAATGCTTCTAATGCTAATAAAGATATCAATTCATATTGTTCATCATCATTTATACCTTGTTTATGATGTACGCTCCATCCACTTAAAGAGGGGTGCATATTAGTAATGATTCTGCGGTCTCTTCCCTCAACAGGCATACCAAACGTGCCTCCTGCAACTTTTCCGGTCCAGCTACCCCAAATTTTTTGGAGTAAAAAATCTTTATCCACCATAATTAAATCTCTATTTTTTCATTTTATTAATAGTACCGTAATTTAAATATGAAAAAAAAAAAAACTGATTTTTCACATCATTTCAATCTATCATATTACTAATCAATTCAATTGGGTGATGATAGAAATAACTCAATTATCTCCCCAACAATTTATAAAATCGCGTTTTTTCTTCATCTGTCATTTTAGTAAGAATAGGTACGCCGTATTCTGTACGTGGAAAATCCTTAACCTCAGGTGAATGCTTAAGTCGTCTCGCAGTAATATTATGGAGACCCTCACCTTTAATCCCCACGAGTGCCTCTCCAATACCTGGTGGCCATACTGATTTACTTTCCAGTAGAGATGTTTTTCTCCCTTTTCCAGCCATACTCAAATCATTATTTAATATTTCTTCATCTTTAAACCGCTTATTTTGACCTTTAAGGTCGTAGATAAAGGATGAGGCATGTGCTATTAATGCCCACTCTATACGAGGATGAAATCCAGGAAGTTCTAGGCATTCAATCGGTAATGATGCTCCTCCACTGACCTTTCCATTGTGGATCATAAAATGCCAACCTACTCTATCCCGCCCCGCCAAGAGACGTTTCGGTAAATGTGTATATTCTTCGCTAAAACCCCATTCATACTTATCGAGATCCAACTTAGATTGGTTAATGAGTTTTACACCTGTTTCAGCAGCAAACTTGCACCACTCTAAAGAACCAAACTCCCACTTTTCACTTATATTGCTTCTCCTCTCAAATTGAATTTTGACTTACTAAATTAAAATATTTGATTAATAGTTAAATTTTGTATATGCTCTAATGATTTTTTTTTTGATTTGTTTAAAATTAAACAATGACTAGATTTATATACATACATAATAATATTAAAAGAATTCTGTATAAAAACCTTAAAGAGTAGGGGATTATGTGGCAGGGGTGTGTTTCAAAGAGATTTTAAGAGTTTAAAGTTTTAATATATTATTTAATTAGGATTAAGAAAAAGTTTTAAAATAAGACTAAAGACTGTATTTCTAATATAAATAGTAATCATATATAAAAGAAAAAGAATGAAAACAATATGGAAAAAACCAAAATTGTTGATACAAAAGCAGGAAAAATTCAGGGCATTAAGGATGAGGGTATAGAAATATTTAAAGGAATACCTTATGCCGAAAGAGTGGTAGGAAATTTACGTTTTAAATCCCCTGTTCCCGCGAAACGATTACTGGGAGTATTTTTAGCAACCGAATTTGGACCTATTTGTCCTCAAGAAATCTCTCAAAAATTGCTAAGTCAACCGAATCCGCAAAGTGAACCTGATTGTCTTAACTTGAATATTTGGACACCTTCCACCGATCGGGATAAACGTCCAGTAATGGTCTGGATCCACGGGGGGGGATTTAGAACCGGTGAGGGACGTTATTATGACGGTACTTCCTTAGTCAAAAGGGGAAATGTGGTAGTCTTAACAATTAACTACAGGTTAAATTCTCTAGGATTTTCTTTTATAGCCGGTATCACTAAAAACGTAGGATTACTTGATCAAATTCTGGCTCTTGAATGGGTTAAGGATAATATCGAAAATTTCGGAGGAGATGCTGACAATGTAACAATTTTTGGTGAAAGTGCCGGTGGTATGTCCGTTTCCACATTATCAGTAATGTCAGAAGCTAAGGGTCTTTTCCATCGAGTTATTGCTCAAAGTGGAGCCTGCCATCCTGCAAGTTACAGAGCTTCTGAAGGTAAGGATTTAAGCGAGCGTGTAATGTCAGAAGTGGGAATTCAAAATGATGATATCGAAGCACTTCGCAAAATTTCCGCATACGAACTCATTAATGCTGAATCAAAAGTTTGGGTAGATAAAATAGCCAAAATGCCATGGACTTTCGCAATTCCGCCTTACATAGATGGGGAGTATATTCCCGAACACCCTTTGGACTTAATCCGTAAGGGTGCTGCAGCAGAGATTGATCTGCTAGTTGGAACAAATTTGGATGAATCCACATCATGGAAACCAGATGATCCCAATTTCAAGGAAGCAAGTGAAAGAGGGATGCATAATTGGATAAAAAAAATTTTAGAATCCCTTGGTCAAAATGCGGATAAAGCAGAGAGCTTAATAAGTACATATAGAGAAACGAGGAAAGATGAAGGATACCTATCCGCCCAAGAAGTCCTCACTGCATTTCACACCGATCTTGATTTTCATGTTTCTGCTATTCGAACAGCCGAGGCTCAATCTATACAAAATCCTAACACTTATATGTATTTATTTACATGGCCATCCCCATTAATGGAGGGAAAACTTGGTTCCTTTCACACTTTAGAAATACCTTTTGTATTAGGGATGTTGGATGACCCGGTTTGGGGAATGTATTCTGGTAATAGTGAAGAAGCGAAGAAACTCAGTGAAAAAATTATGGATTCTTGGATAACCTTTGCTCGAACAGGAAATCCTTCTCACAGTAGCATACCTGAATGGCCTAAATATGACACGGAAAAACGGAGTACAATGCTGTTAGGCAAGGAGATAAAAGTAGTTGATGATCCATATGGAAAAGAAAGAATGGTTTGGGATGGAATTATGTAGAAAAAATCAACTAATTCTAGAAGGAAATCCCTTAGTTTACGATGTAAATGCTTCTGACGCTTCCGGTGTAGAATTTTCGGTAAATGATACCGTGAATTTCAACATCAATCCCGAAGGAATAATAACTAATTCGTCAAGCCTTTCTGTAGGTATTTATTCCCTAGAAATAAGCACCTATAATCCATTTAATAATAGTATAACAGTGACGATACATGTAAGAGTTAAATCTAAATCTAGTAGTAATGGGATACCTGGATTTGATTTCAACATGATACTAATCATGATTTTATGCACTTCTGCTGTATTAATAATTAGAAGGAAAAAAATCTTTAGGAAATTCCGTTAATTAAATTTGAGATAATTTTTTTATTATTGATGAAATTATTAAACAATTAAAAGAGAAAAGTACTTCTGGTATACTGGTTATTTCATAATAGGCACAAAGGTGAAGAGGTATAAGAGAATCTAACAAAAATTCAAATATAATTTCCACATTTTACTCAGAACCAAAAGTAAAATCACCTTTAATAAGACTTCTTATATATTTACGACCACATTTGGTAAGGGTTATCTTGATTTTCATTTTACTTACGATGTCATCTTTAATTATTTTGATTCCACCTTTTTTAATGGGGCTAGCAGTGGATGAATTTATAGCAACAAATAATCTTATAAAAATTGGATTAATTTGTTTAGAACTAATAGGGATAAGTATTATAGGTGCATTAGTTTCTTACTTTCTTAAATATAAAACAGGCTTTGTAGGAAGATATGTAGTAAAAGATATTAGATTAGATCTATTTTCACATGTAAACAAATTTTCTTTCGCTTATTTTGATGAAACTAGTACAGGAGATATTATTTCTCGAATTATGTCTGATTCACAAGAAGTTATACAATTTTTGACTAATAGCCTTATCGATTTATTAATAAACATAGTTGTATTTTTTGGGATTTTATATATAATGTCTATTTGGAATATTTACTTCTTTTTTATTGTCTTATTTTTATTTCCTTTAATTATTTTTAGCCAATACATATATGTAAAAAAGGTAACTCCCGCCAAAAAACGAATTATGGTAGCAAACTCTACATTAACTTCTGCTACTCACAATATCGTTGGTGGATTACAAGAGGTAAAATTATATGCTCGAGAAGAATATATGGGGGGAATTTTTAATAAATGGAATAAAGAATATTACGATGCAGTTATGGAATCAACAAAATATAACGCACTTTGGATACCTTTCATTCCTTTTATAGTTTCATTATCAACAGCATTAATTTTATTACTCGGAGGTTTAACAATAATAAATGGGACATTCACAATAGGCTCTTTACTCGCTTCTCTTGGTTATATGGCAATACTTTCTATACCAATAAACTCAATTGCATCATTTGTAAGTAATGCTAATTCTGCAGGAATCGCAGCAGAACGTATATTTATGATTCTAGATATTAATCCTAAAATTTCAGACAGTGTAGATGCAATCGAGTTAAATAATCTAGATGGCAAAATTGAATTTAAAAATGTTAACTTCCATTATAAAGAAAGCAATATAGTTCTTTCAAATATAAACTTAAAAATTAATCCTGGAGAAGTTATTGCATTTGTAGGACCATCAGGAGTTGGGAAGACTACTTTGTTACATTTATTACCTCGATTTTATGATGTAGTTGATGGGGAAATATGTATTGATAATATTAATATAAAAAATATTAAACTTGAATTTTTAAGGAAAATAGTAGGTATTTCAATGCAAAATATATTTCTTTTTGATGGAACTATAATGGAAAATATTGTATTTGGTAAAAATGATGCCACAATTGAAGAGATCAAAAATGCCGTTCGTATCACTCAATTAGACAAATTTATTTCATCTTTACCAATGGGGTATGACACAAATATTGGTGAACGAGGTATAAAGTTATCTGGAGGTCAATCCCAACTGTTAAATTTAGCGCGTGTTCTTGTTACTGATCCAAAGATCCTGATCTTAGATGAACCAACTGGCCATATGGACGCGCTTACTGATGAGAGATTAATCAACTCAGTGAAAAGAGCAATGAAAGGAAGAACTACTTTAATTATTGCACATAGACTTTGGACAATACATAGTGCAGATAAAATTGTAGTTCTACGAGGTGATCAAATAGAAGCAATAGGTTCTCATAATGATCTTATTCAAAATAACTCATTTTATCAAGAATTCTTTGCAACACAATTTAATACAAAAACCATGAATAAACAAGAAATTTTGGGTGGGGATTTGCGACGAAAAAGAACATCATAAGAGGGCCCTTTGTTTTCGATAAATAGGTTAAGGTGATAATAAATGTATAGATCTGGCAATAAAGCGTACAAAGTAATGTTTGTTAAAGAAATGAGACAAGAAAATATAAAATTCACTAAAAAAGATTTCCAGATCTTAATTCCTCTAATTAAACAAAGTAAAAAAATTATAATAATCGCATTAATAATTGCTGTAATTTCATCAACTTTCAATCTTATACCTATAATTGTTCAAAAAACAATAATTGATGATTTTATTCTTAAGGGTAATGAAATGGGATTAATTATATTCTCAATTTTATTAATAATTGTATTTATTTTGCAATGGTTAATTACATATATAAAAACTCGTTCTATTCGAAATGTCTCTCAAAAAATTGTTTTTAACCTTAGATCTGTTGTATTTAATCGAATTTTATCTCTTTCATTAAAACAATCAAACGAAACTAAGAAAGGAGAATTACTTTCAGTAGTTATGAATGATGTTAATGTCTTATCTTCTTCTGTTGCATCAGGAATAATTGTCTTTTTTACTGATATCATTACACTAATTGGACTTACTCTTGTAATGATATTTTTAGACGTAATTTTGACTTTAATTGCATTATCAATTTCATTTATAATAGTTTTTAGTAGTAGACGATATAGAAAGAAAGTACGTGGAACGTGGTTGAAAGAACGCGAAAGTGTTGCTCAAATTAACTCAAATGTTGAGGAAGCTTTATCTGGTATACGTGTTGTAAAAGCACTGGCAGTAGAATCAAAAAAAGAAAATGAGTTTCTACAATTAAATAAAAAGAATTTTGATATTACTATGAAGGGAACCCAGTTATCTGCTTCATTTTCTGCACTAATTTCAATACTTACTACATTACTGATTGTTTTTGTTATATTCATTGGTGCAATCCTTTTTTATTTTGGAAATATATCTTTAGGTGACTTTATAATATTCTATCTCTATACAACGCTCTTTATTCAACCTATTAAAGGTCTTTCTGGAATCTATACCTCTTTTCAAATAGCTGGAATTGCCGTTAAGCATATTACAAAATATTTAGAGAAACCAAATGATATTCCAGAACCCGAAAATCCAATACCACTACCTATTCCATTTAATGGAAGTGTTGAATATAAAAATGTATCATTTAGCTATACAAATGAACCTTTTATTGAGAATTTAAATTTTATTATTAACTCTGGAGAACAAATTGGAATTGTAGGAGAAATGGGCGCTGGAAAAACTACTATTATAAAATTAATTAACCGTTTATATGATGTAACAACAGGATCCATTTTATTAGATGGTATTGATGTTCGCGATTTAAGTAAAAAAGAACTTAGAGAAACAATTGCTGTAGTTTCTCAAGATACTACTATTTTTGCTGATACAGTTAAGAATAATTTACTTTTTGGGAACCCTGAAGCGACTGATGAACAAATTATCGAAGCAGCAAAATTGTCTCATGCACATAAATTCATTCAAACATTACCAAAAGGTTATGATACCGTATTAGGTGATATGGGAACTGGACTTTCAGGAGGACAAAAACAATTATTAGCATATACAAGATTAATTCTTGCAAAACCCAAAATAGCTATTTTAGATGAAGCCACTTCTAATCTTGATTCTTACACAGAAAACCTTATTCAAGAAAACATGAAGAAAGTTTTAATCGGGTGCACTACAATAATAGTTGCTCACAGATTCGCTACTATACAAGATGTAGAACGATTAATTTTAATTGACAATGGCAGCATTAAAGCTGTAGGATCTCATGAAGAAATTTATAAAAACAACAAATTCTATAGGGATTTATATGATATCCAAAGCAGTAAGTTCTCATCGAGAGATTTATGAAAACAAATCTTGACTAGACATTCAACATTATTGATTATTCGACTTAATTTTTCCATTTAACTAATTATGAGAAGACTAAAAAAGAAGCAAATTTTACACTCTAAAATAATAAAAAAAAAAATTATCCATTAATTAAATCTGAGATAAGATTTTAATTAATTGCATATTTTAATCATTAAATTTAAAAAAAAATTTTACTAATAACGATGAAAAATAAAATTGAAAAGCTATTTACTTCCTTGATCTTATTAGTTTTAATTAGTTTATTATCTCTAACAACTTTATCAATCCAAGGAATTAACACGAATGTTGACGATTCTTCATTTTCTGTCCCTAACTTATCAGCTCAAGACACGTTTTGGCCATCAAATTCAAGTGAATGGACAGAAGTGCCTCCCGAAGAGCAGGGATTAGATTCCGATAAGATTGCTGATATGTTTGAGTATATTGCAAATAGACCTAACTATGACATACACAGTGTTATCATAGTACGCAACGGGTATCTGTTAACCGAAGAATACCTTAATCAATCCCAACTTATTGAGAATAAATCGTATTATGGAGGTATAAAATATCATGATCAATGGTCTACGACTAAAAGCTTGATGAGCATTTTGATTGGAATAGCACTCCAAGAAGGTTTCTTAGACAACATTAATCAGACATTATATGAGTTCTTTGCTGATATTTGGGAGCCTAGCTTTACTAATAGCACTCTAAAAAGAATTATTACAATAGAACAATTATTAACAATGAATGCCGGATTTGCTGATGATTATTATCCTAGTTATCCTTCTGATGCTGAAACTAAACTTGCTGCTGATTGGATTAAATTTGCGCTTGATGAGGTGCCATTAGGATTTACCCCTGGGGAAGCGGGAGAATTTGTATATAGCAACGATGGACCTACTCTCTTATCAGGTATAATTACTAAAGTAACTGGTAAAAGCGCTGAAGAATTTGCAAAAGATTATCTCTTTACCCCACTGGGTATTGCAGAAGATGAATACGATTGGGACTATGATGCTCAAAACATTAGCTATGGCGGATATGGATTTGCCTGCTCACCGAAAGTACAAGCAAAATTAGGAATACTATGTCTGAACAATGGTACTTGGAACGGAACACAAATAGTAGATAAAGATTATATGAAAGAGGCAATCACAACCAAAATTGATGGGGATAAGGCCAGTTATGGGTATTTATTTTGGACTGATGGTCCTTTTGAGGGATATTATATGGCTGGAGCTGCAGGACAGTTTATCTATGTTATTCCCAAATATAATCTTACCATTGGCTTTGCTGGTATATTCCCGGGGACATATACTTATCTTTTAGAAAATTTTATTGTCCAATTTGCTGAGGATAACGCACCAGATTGGGATCAAACACCTGAAGATCAACTAATACAAGAAGGGGAATCCTTTTATTACGATGTAAATGCTTCTGATACTTCTGGAGTAGAATATTCGATAAATGATACAGAAAATTTCAACATCACCTCCGAAGGAATAATAACAAATTCCCTAGACCTTTCGGGAGGTGTATATCCGCTAGAAATTAGAGTCAACAATCCCTTTAATAATAGTATAGAGGCGGTGATAAATGTAAGAGTCATATCCAGTAGTAATGGGATACCTGGATTTGATTTCAACATGATACTAATCCTGATTTTTTGCACTTCTGCCGTATTAATAATTAGAAGGAAAAAAATCTTTAGGAATTAGTAAAATCTCTTTTTTTCTACGAAGTGATATTTTTATCTTCATAACTGTAAAATGAAATGAATGAATATATTTAATTATTCAAATTGATTTTTCAACTAAAATTCCATTGAAATCAGATGTGGAATTTACCTTTAGATATATCATTGAATGAAGAAAAAATATTAAAATAAGATAAAGGACTATTTCTATTAAATATACTAATCGGATACAAGATAAAAAGGATTAAAAATAAAATGAAAAATAAAATATTTTGGCCATCAAATTCAAGTGATTGGAAAGAAGTAGCTCCAGAAGAACAGGGATTAGATTCAGGTAAGATATCCGAGATGTTTGAGTTTATTGAAAAAAATTCATATAATATCCATAGTGTTATCATTGTACGTAATGGGTATCTTCTTACCCAGGAATACCTATATAATTCCCAACTTCTTGAAACTAAAGCATATTCTGATCTTCTTCCTCCTAAAGCGTATATTGGACCTATATTCCATGATCAAGCTTCTGCGACTAAAAGCTTAATGAGTATTTTGATTGGAATAGCTCTCCAAGAAGGTTTCTTAGACTACCTAAGTCAAACATTATACGAGTTCTTTGCTGACATTTGGGAGCCTAGTTTTGTTGACAGTGAATTAAAGGTGAATATAACAATAGAACAATTGTTAACAATGAATTCCGGATTAATTGGTGAATGGTATCCTAATTATCCTCGTGTTGATTATCCTCCTGCTGATTGCATTAAATTAGCGCTTAATGACGTTCCATTAGGACCTACTCCTGGGGAAGCGGGAAAATGGGAATATAGCAATGAGGGACCTAATCTTTTATCAGGTATAATTGCCAAAATAACCGGTAAAAGCACTGTAGAATTTGCAAAAGAATATCTGTTTACCCCCCTAGGTATTTCAGAAGATGAATACCATTGGCCGCATGATGATAAAGGTATTAATTATGGTGCATATGCATTTCAATGTTCCCCGAAGGTACAAGCGAAATTAGGAATTCTATGTCTGAACAATGGTACTTGGGATGGAACACAAATAGTAGATAAAAATTATATGAAAGACGCAACAACAGTCCAGATTAGTCTTTCCAAGGGGGAAAAGTCGATGGATTATGGGTATTTATTTTTTATGATGGATAGTCCTCTTGAGGGATATTATATGGCTGGATCTGGAGGACAGATGATCTATATTCTAACAGAATACAATATTACAGTTGGTTTTACTGCGGGTGGTGGGACCCCCAAAGATGGTTATAATACCCTTTTGTCAGATTATATTGTCCAATTTGCTAAGCCTGAAGGGAATGAAATACATGATGATTGAGTGATACCTAGATTTCATTTAAAGGTGATATTTCTTATAATTTTTTGCACTACTGCTGTATTAATAATTAGAGAGAAAAAATACTCTGAGAATTAGTAAAATTTCTTTTTTTTATAGTGATATTTTAATCTTTAATAGCGTAAAATGACGTGTTGGAAGATTTTCTTGAGTCTTTCTGAGTATAAGTGAATTAGGAATTACACTCAAATTGAAACTAAAATTTCAAAACGTCTTTTATTTAGGGTTTGCTTTTAGAAGGATCGTAAATTTAATATTTTTAGTACGATTTATCCAATTAAAATTTGAAAAGGGGATTTAAATAACAAATAAATATATAATGCCAATTGACACTGAAAATGTCTCTTTGGAATTGATCGGTGGTAAAGGAAAGTCATTAGCAAGGATGGCATCTGCAAATATGGCGGTACCAGATGGTTTTTACCTGACAACATCCGCTTATAAAGACTTTGTGGAAAAGAATAACCTACAGGAAGCTATCATCAAATTAGCAAAACCTGAAATCATCGGTAGGACAGTATCATTCGAATCAGCATCAAAACTTATTAAAGAGCTGATAAAGGGAGCGGAGCTGTCTAGTGTGATTGTTAATGAGACCCTTCAGGCTTATGGGGCATTAAATGGACAGAATCCCGCAATAGCTGTTCGTTCTTCCGCTAATGCTGAGGATTTGCCCGATTTATCCTTTGCTGGTCAACAGGATACTTATTTAAATGTTAGTGGTGATGAGGCACTGATAAAGGCGGTACGCGATTGTTGGGCATCTCTTTGGACACCACGAGCGATCAGCTACCGACATCAAATGGGAATTAAGCAAGATGTAGTCGCCATGGCTGTAGTGGTCCAACTCATGGTGCCATCAGATATATCTGGTATATTATTTACTGCCAACCCAGTTAATGGTGAAAGATCAGAAATTATTATCAATTCAAGCTTTGGTTTGGGTGAGGCGGTAGTTGGAGGACAAGTAACTCCAGATACTTATGTAGTAGATCGGAAAACTCTTACTGTGAAAGAGAGTGTAATCGGTCCAAAGGAGCAGAAGACTATTTCCAGTGATAATCAAGGAACTATATTGCAAGATGTCTCTGAACATGAGCGTAACCAATCATCGTTGTCAGAAAAATCACTCAAGGAGCTGACATCAATTGCACTAAATGTAGAACATCTCTTCGATGAAGTTCCTCAAGATATCGAATGGGCTATATCTGATAACAAACTCTGGTTGTTACAATCCCGTCCTATCACAAATCTTCCCCCACAGCCCATAGAAGTTGTTTGGGAACCAATCCCCCCAGCACAGATTCTCGCCCGGCGTCAAATCGTAGAGAATATCCCTGATCCTGTTTGCCCATTGTTTGAGGAGCTGTATCTAACTAAAGGTCTGGAAACACCTGCAAAAGGACAGATTCGGAAAAGTTATTTTGTAGGGGGTGGTCCTATGTTTGTGACCGTAAATGGTTTCGCTTATCAACGTTTTGACTTTCCACAAGTTGTAAATGTTCAGATAGAAATAGACAAAGCCTCAACAGAAAAAGAAAAGGAGGACACAATTGCAAGGATTTGGAAAGAATGGGATGATTTATACGCAAAATTGATAAAAAAAACCAATCCCACAATGGAACAGCATGACTTGGACTTGTTCTTAGCAGATCTTTCAAGTGAGGATTTAATGGCTTATAATGAATGGGCCGAAAAAGCAGATATCAAAGACATTAATCATGAAGTTACCATGCCTGAAAGTAAAAATCCAACTTATACTGCTTTCAATAAAACCCAAGTCAATGAGAAGCAAATTAAAGGGTGGAGGGAAAAAGCGATGCCCGATCTTCTTGCTACGGTGGAAAATTGGCGAAAGATTAATATTGAAACAGCACCGGATGAGGCGCTATTAAAAGGAATTAGCGAATTGGCTATTGCTGGAGGAATGTACTGGTCATCGAACGCCTCACATACTTTTGGTGTTGCAAAATCAACAGACGACCAATTGCAAACATTTTTAAGAGAGAACCTACCAGATCATCATTTCACAAGCGGTCACTTCCTAAGTGGTTTCAAATCTAAAACTTTAGAAGCTAATGAGCATATGTATGAGATTGCCAAACAGATCCAGGCAGACGATGCGCTCTATGAATTAGTGGTTACAACACCGCCCAAACAAATGATGAATGTTCTACAAAATCACCCAAACAGTGGTCAATTAGTCAAAATTATTAATGAGTATCTCAAGATCTATGGACACTTAGGTTATAGCCTAGACTTTGTTGAATCACTTCCTATTGAAGATCCTTCAGGGCTTTTTGTCAGCTTGAAAACCATGGTAACTGCCAAGGATTACAATCCGGAAAAGCACGGAGTCGATGCTTCCAGGAAGCGTGAGGAAGCGCTACAGAAGATCGAGAAACTTCTTGATGGTCTGCAATATTGGCAATTTCGTTATCGTAACTGGTTCACCCATCGATTTTATTTCATTCGTGAGGAAGTTATGTTTTATCTAACCAGTGGCTGGCCGACTCTTCGGCTTTTAGCTCTAGAACTTGGAAAGCGTTTTGTAGATGCTGGTACATTTAACGTTCCTGATGATGTTTTCTATCTTACTACTGAAGAATTGACCAGAGCCATAAATGCTCGTAAAGAGAACAAAGCAATACAAGAATATAAACAAGTAACTACAGAACACAGAGAGTTGAGAGAGGCACGCAAGAGACTACATCCCCCAGGAACCATTCCAGAAGATGCCAGCAAAAATCCCGGTGTTTCGTTCAAAGAGACACAAGTAAAGAATGATCCCAATAGTGATGTCTTGAGAGGTATTCCGGTTAGTCCCGGTACGGTCACCAGTCTTGCTAGCTTGATAAAATCACCAGCAGAATTTGATCAAATGCAACCAGATTCAATTTTAGTCTGCTCTATGACCAACCCTGCATGGACACCACTATTTGCTCATGCTACCGGATTAGTAACTGATATGGGTGGTATTTTGGGACATGGATCCATCGTTGCGAGAGAATACGGTATCCCCGCTGTCGTAGGGACAGGTAGTATTACACAACGAGTTAAACATGGCCAGAAAATCACAGTTGATGGTGATGCTGGTACTGTTGCGCTTATTAAGGATGAATAGATAAGTATAGCATAAATTAGTTTACATCTTTTTTTTCTTACTTTTCATGTCAGTGAAACAAAGAATTGGAATAATAATTTAAAATATTAATCAACTCTTTTTATTTATACTCAACAAATTAATTATATACTATGGATATTACTCCAAAAAAATACCTATTATTAGATTCTCGTGTAATTAAACACTCCGAAAATTGTAAGTTAACACTTGGAAAAGTTACTAAAAGTAAAAATAATCCTCTTTTTACCGAAGATAAACTTTGGGAGCCCAGATTTGATAATTTATATGCAAATATCATTTTAGATACAATAAATAATCAAACATATTATCGATGTTGGTATAGTCCTTTTATTATTGATTATGCAACAAGTAAAACAAAGAATAAAAAGAAGAAACCTGGGAGTTATAATAAAATATTACATAAAATGAATGTCAAGTATGGTAGCAAAAAAAGTCGAGAAATGGGTATTTGTTATGCAATCTCAAAAGATGGAATTAATTGGGAGAAACCACGTTTAAACATTGTTGAATTCAATGATAGTAAAGAAAACAATATAGTTTTAAGGAATAATCACGGTGCGGGTTTATTTAAAGATGATTTTATAGAAGAATCTAATGAGAGATATAAATTGATTTTAGCGGATGTTAATGAATATAGGATGTTAATTTGTACCTCAAATGATGGATTAAAATGGTCAAAACCTCAAGCTTGTCCTAATATTGCAAAAATAAGTGAAGAAACAAAAAACCTAAGAATTAAATGGAATGGGGATACTCATAATAATGCGATTTGGGCCCCAACAATAGAAAAATACGTTTTAATTACTCGAATGTGGAAACAAACAAAGGATAACAATGGAAAAAATATAGTAATACGAATTGTTGGGCGAAGTGAAAGTTTGGATTATAAAAGATGGACACTTACAGAACCTATTTTTGAAGGAAATGAAGTTCATTTACAGATTTACTCAATGCCAATTTTTGAATATTATGGGATTTATCTCGGACTACCTGCGATTTTTAATATAAAAACAGATACTGTACAAACAGAATTAGCTTGGAGTCCTGATACAACTAAATGGTATAGAATATGTCCTGGGACAGCATTAATCCCTAATAGTGAAACGAAAGGGGATATTGATTGGGGTTGTATCTACGCCGCAAAATCTCCCATTATCTTAAATAATGAAATTCGGTTATATTATTCAGGAAGTGATGGACCTCACACAGATTGGAGAAAGGGATATTTTTGTTTAGCTACATTGCGACCGGATGGATTTGCTGGTTATAAATCCGTAGATGATACGTTGGAATCCAGCATTATTACAGTACCCCTTCCATGGAATGGTGATGATTTAGGACTTTCTGCTGACATAGATGATGGAGGGTATGTTAAGATTACTGTTATAAATGAAAATAATAACATATTGGGAAATGGTGTAATTGAGAAAACTTGCATGATGAAAAACTAAAAATTACTATGAAAGACCCAAATTCAATCAGTTTAAATACTGAAGTTAAGTTTAAAATCTATTTAAGAAATGCAATACTCTATTCTTTCTCAATTTGAAAATACCCTTTACTATTACCATTACCAGAATAACCTACGCAACCAGACTCTATCGTTACGAGGGAATATGGCATCCCCGCCGTGGTGGTGACTGGTAATGTTACGCAACGCGTTAACCATGGACAGAAAATTACAATTGACAGTGATGCTGGTACTGTAGCGCTTATTCAAGAGGAAGTATATTAAAATAATGGTAGATTTATATAAAATGCAGGTGAATAATAAAACCATCTAATAAAAACAATTAAACAAAAATAATGATATATGCATATGAAAAAAATTAAAATAATAACGATTTCACTCTTGGGTTTTCTATTACTCGTTCCATTCATGAGCCCTTCGAGAGCTCAAGTTCCTACATATGTTGGTGTAGCAGTAGGCGACTATTTCGAATATGATCATAATCTAAATGTGATTGGGTGGGCAGATTGGCGCGCTGACTATATGAACGATTACTGGGGTCAACCTTTCAACCATTTAGAAAATTACTATGGCGATATGGGTTCGGTTTTCGCCACATTTAATAAGGAAGGGGGGGTTAACCCAATGATTACTTACCGATTTGAAATTGACTCAATCGTTGAAGACATTGCCACTGGAAGAACAGAGGTTAATACTTCTGTTTTTTATGATGCTACATATCCCCAGACCATTTATATCGGAAACGATACGGCAAAATTTGCGGAAGATAGTTGGTATGGAGCTCTAGCTTCTAGTCCATTTTGGGTTCTTAACTCATGGGTGTTAGCATATGGTGTTAACACACTACTCTTTGCACCAACAAATGTAAATTGGACAGATTTTGCAGATATATGTAATACAGGTTTAGAAACTATGTGGAATTTAAGTAGTAATTACGGTTATAATCTCACAATGAGTCCATTGTCTAACGGATTTAGGTTATATTCACCTATCATGGGGTTTGGACCAAATTCACAGCCTATAAATATAACTGTTAACTATGATGTGAATGGGATATTTAATTACTACTCATTTAAGTATGGAAGTAATCTACTTACAGATATTGTTAGGGTTGAAATAAGTAACCCTACATTTCTTGATATTCCGAATGATTTTACCGTTGATTATGGTTATACAGGAGTACAAATTAACTGGACAGTAACTAGCAGTATTCCTGATAATTATGCGATTCTAAGGCAGATATCTGGGGGGACATGGCCCACAGGGACATGGGAGACTGAAGTAGGCTTAACTCCTTGGTATAATGGAATTCAAATTGTATTTAATGTTTCAGACGGTCTTGCACCAGGAGATTACCTATTTAGAATCAACCTTGAAGATGATCGGGATAATACTGTTTTTGATGAAGTTATTATGACTGTTGGATCAAAATCATCACCAATCCCTGGTTATGATCTTCCTCTTGTTATTAGCGTTTTCACTATTGCAACAATTGGTATAATAATCCTGATGAAGAAAAAGAAATAAATAATTTTAATTTCTAATATTTTTTTTGAAATGATCCATAGTATAAAAGAAAATTCTAGAGCATTTAATCTGTAGTTAATTGTTACTACTACCACATTGCTCCTTTTGAATATGGATTCTTAGCATTCTCAATGAAATTTTAGTGAAAAACTAAGTCGAAAAATTAATTGTATTCATTCGCTTCATTTTACAGTTATTAAAGGTTAAAATATAAATAGAAAAAAAATGAGATGTTACTAATTCTTAGTGTATTTCTTCCTTTTAATTAATATTATTATAGAAGTGCAAAAAATCATAAGAACGATCATATTGAAATCAAAGCCAGATATTTGATTCCCTTCAGGTTCAGCAAATTGGAGAATATAATTTAACAAAAATGTTGCATAAACATCCTCCTCCTCGGAAAGAAGTGTAGCAGTAAAACCAACCACAATATTGTATTCGGGTAAAACATAGATACACTGTCCTGCTGCTCCTTGTGCACTATATCCGATAAGAGAACCATCCATTATCCACCATAAATACCCATAACTACCCTCACCCCCCATCATACCAATTTGGTTTTTTGTTGCATCTATCATATAATCTTTACCTACTATTTGTGCTCCCTCCCAAGTGCCATTGTTTAGACTTAGAATTCCTAATTTCGCTTGTACTTTTGGTGTACATTCTAATCCAGATCCACCATAATTAAAGTTTTTAGAATCATTCAACCAATTGTATTCATTTTCTGAAATTCCCAGCGGTGTAAATAAATATTCTTTTGCAAATTCTACAGTGCTTTT
>SDBS01002399.1_pt1 | contig 18727 bp, 17 predicted proteins | sample 2277091 | NCBI WGS metagenome assembly SDBS01 (sample SAMN10404972, study PRJNA504765) | marine sediment metagenome | isolation source: marine sediment core GS10_PC15, 163 cmbsf | place: Arctic Ocean: Southern Knipovich Ridge | collected 2010 | reverse complement strand
TGCGGCGCTGAAGATAGCGCACTTGTTAAAGACATTATGAGCCCTGCTCCTCTTATGAAATCAACACTAAATGGGAAAATTGCTGTAGCAAGGGGGACAAACAATACCCCCCCTCCTACTCCTCCTATAGGAGCGATCAACCCTATAACGAATGTAAAAACAAACAGGATTCCTATCCACTGCATCGCCATTGTTTATTCCATTTCCAGTATTGCTTTAAGCCTGTTAAAAGCCTTTTCTATATTTTCAGCGCCTGTTCCGCCTCCCTGGCCCAGATGGGGTCTGCCGCCGCCTCTTGCATCACATCCATCAAGGGCTTTTTTTAACAGCCTTCCTGAATCAATACCGCTTTTAACAGCGTCATCCGCCGCTGAAAGAACATAGGCGATCTTATTATTATCCACCGAAGAAATAAAGACTACACCCATTTCTATCCCGCTCTTGATTTTATCCGATATCTCACGCATCTCGTCCAGGGTATGTCCTGTCAGTTTCAGGAACACCAGGTTATATTTCCCGGCTTCAAAAGTATTTTTTTTTATGTCAAATGTTCCTTTAAAGTCTTTTTTCCGCTCCCTTTTCAACTTCTTTTCCATTCCGCGAATTCTTTCCTGTAAACCTTTCACTTTAAGCCCGAGTCCTTCAACACTTGTTTCCAGCAGCCCGGTCAGCTCCTTTAAAACAGATTCATTTCTGTTGATATGGTCAAGAGAGGCGACATTTGTAACCGCTTCAATTCTTCTTACACCGGATGAGATGCTCGACTCCTTTATTATTTTGAACAAACCTATATCACCTGTTCTTTCCACGTGTGTCCCGCCGCAGAGCTCGATGCTCAATCCAGTAATATCGATGACCCTTACCCTTTTTCCGTACTTTTCCCCGAAAAGCGCAATGGCTCCCATTGATCTGGCCTGCTCCATTGAAATATCATCATGGACTCGGACTGATAAATTTTGAAAGATACTCTCATTAACATTCCTCTCTATGTTTGACATTTCCTCTTCAGTGAGGGGGCCGTAATGATTGAAATCAAACCTGAGCCTGTCAGGCGCGACAAGCGAGCCTGCCTGGGTCACATGGCTGCCAAGGACCTTTCTCAACGCATGGTGTAACAGGTGAGTGGCTGTGTGATTTGCCATAATCCCTTTGCGCCGTTCAACATCGATTAAACCCATGTACCGTATGTCCCCTGCTTCGCCCTCTTCCAGGAGGCCAATATGAATATGAAGATCACCGGTCTTCTTTACATCTCGAACCCTGATCCTCACACCTTCACCTTCTACATATCCTGTATCTCCAACCTGTCCTCCTGATTCGCCATAAAAAGGGGTCTTATCAAACACAAGGAGAACCTCGCTGCCGGATATCTGATACTTCAGGAGCTTCATATTGTCCTGTTTCATACATGTGCAACCGGTAAAGTTTGTCTTCTCAACAGGATTAATAGTCACCCATACACCCTGTTCATACCCCCCCCGGAACTTTGAACCCTTTGAGGCACGCTCCCTCTGAATCGCCATCTCTTCTTCAAAGCCCGTTCGGTCCACTGACAGTTCTTCTTCCGTTGCCATTATCTCGGTTAAATCCAGAGGAAAACCATATGTATCGTGAAGGAAAAATGCCTCCTTTCCCGGAAAAATCCTGCTTCCTTCCTTTTTCAATTTACGTACCACTTTTCCGAACTCATCAAGTCCTCTGTCGAGGGTTTTTGAAAAAAGCTCTTCTTCATTTAATATTACTGTATGAATAACCTTTTTCCGCTCAACGAGCTCTCTGTATGAATTTCCCATCAGATCAACGACCGGATCGATGAGTAAATGTAAAAACGGCTCGTTCAAGCCGAGCAGCTTACCATGTCTTACGGCACGTCTGAGAATTCTCCTCAATACATAGCCTCTCCCTTCATTGGATGGCACAGCCCCGTCGGCAATGGCGAATGCCAGGCTCCTGATATGATCCGCTATTACCTGGAAGGACACAAGGTGTTTCAGGCTGCCCGCGGAAACCCCTGAGATTTCTTCCAGTCTTTTTATCAGCGGGATGAATAGGTCTGTCTCATAGTTCGAGCTCACTCCCTGTATAACGGAAACCGCCCGCTCAAGCCCCATCCCCGTATCAATATGTTTGGCGGGCAGAGGTGTGAAGCTTCCATCAGACTCCCTGTTAAACTCCATAAATACGAGGTTCCACAGTTCTATGATTTCACCACTTTCCCCGGCTTTTAAAAAGTCCTTAACTTTCGAAGGGCTGTAATCGTAATGGATTTCAGAACATGGCCCGCATGGACCTGTTTCTCCCATGCTCCAGAAGTTTTCCTCATCCCCTGTGTCAATGTCCCCAAGCTTAATGATCCTTTTTTTATCTACTTTTATATCATCCGCCCATATATCATAAGCCTCCCGGTCATCCTTATAAACACTTATCCATAGATTATCATCAGGAAGACCCATTTTTTCTGTGACGAACTCCCATGACCAACGGATGGCTTCTTTTTTATAGTAATCTCCGAATGACCAGTTTCCCAGCATCTCAAAGAAGGTGTGATGCCTGCCGTCTTTACCGACATCCTCGAGATCGTTATGTTTACCGCTCGCCCTTATACACTTCTGGACCGACGCCGCTCTGGTAAAATCCGGTTTTTCCAGCCCAAGAAAGATATCTTTAAACTGGTTCATTCCCGCGTTGGTAAATAAAAGAGTGGAGTCGTCCGCAGGTACAACCTTTGAACTTGGTACCTCTTCATGCCCTTTTTCTCTGAAAAAATCCAGGAACAACCGTCTGAATTCACCCGATGTCATCAATGAAATACTCCTTCATTAGCTCTCTGATAATTTCAAAATCAAATCCGCGATTCCGCAGAAAGGTGTGGAGTCTCTTTCTAATTATGTCCTGTGGATAGCCTGTCAGAACATTAATCCTTTTTTCCGCAGCCTTTCTGGCAAGAATAGTTTCAGTATCAAAACCCAGCTTTTCATCACACACTTCCTCAATAATATCCTCATTTACCCTCTTCTGCCTCAGCTCGTACACCACCTTCATTCTTCCCATGGGCCTGCTCATGATAATATTATCAACCCATTTATTCACAAAACTTCGATCGTCCACAAAGCCCCGGTCTTTCAGAAAAGCCAGCACTTCTCTTATTACTTCTGAATGAAATCCCTTTTCAAAGAGCCTTCTTTTAAGTTCATATTCAGACCTGTCTCTGTATGATAGAAGAGTGTAGGCGTAATCACGTGTTCTTGAAAACTCATCCTTTGCAATGAGTTTTTCTTTCTCTTCATCTGTAACTTCATCTCCAATATTGAGATTAGAACGGGCAAGAGTACTGTAATCTAACGAAAAGCCGTATTTCCCGTCAATAAAAATTGAAACCCTGTTTCTTTTCTTTTTCTGTCTTTTAATTTCGGTAATTTTCATAGTTTAATAGTATAGTTATTAAAATTAAACGTCAATGACACATGGAAAGCTTTTCCTTGACGAATACCCCTCTATTTACTATCTTACAGCCTAAACCCGGGGTACAAAAATGAAGACCCATATCGATAAGAAAGATGAAATAACAAAAGATTGGTACCTGATTGATGCAAGGGACAGGATACTTGGTAGAGTCGCAAGCAGAGTGGCAGCTATTCTGAGGGGTAAACATAAACCAAACTACACTCCTTTTATGGATATGGGTGATAATGTAATTATTATTAACGCGGATAAAGTAAGGTTAACAGGCAATAAGGCCATTCAAAAAAAATATTACAGACATTCAGGCTATCCGGGTGGAATAAAAGAAAAAACTTTCCTTGATGTCATGAAAAAAGACCCGGCATTTGCTATCAGGAATGCCATAAAAGGCATGCTGCCGCACAACAGGCTTGGAAGAAAACAGCTATTACATGTAAAGATCTATGCTGGTGAAAATCATCCGCACCAGGCTCAAAGACCTGAAATATTTAAACTACCCTGAGTGGTTGACCATTCAGGTGTCTATTTTTGAAATATCAATTGTTTACCCCCTGTGCTATCACCGGGGGTAAAGGCAATCAATCGGAGGATATACGTGCCAGATAATTGGAGTTCCGCTACAGGCCGAAGAAAAACAGCGATCGCGAAGGTACTGGTAAAAAAGGGAGCGGGAAAAATAACGATAAACGGGAAAACTCCGGAAGATTATTTTAAGACAGACAATGATATTTTTCGGATAAACCAGCCAATTGAAGTAACGGACAATAATGGAAAATGGGACTTTAAGATTGCCGTAAAAGGCAGTGGTTTATCAGGGCAGGCCGGGGCAGTGCTTCACGGGATTGCAAGGGCTCTTGTAGAGGTCGACCCGGATTCCAGATTATCGCTTCACAAAAGCGGATTTCTCACCCGGGACTCAAGGATGGTTGAACGAAAAAAAAGCGGAAGGCCGAAAGCCCGGAAGAAGTTCCAGTTCTCCAAGAGATAATTATTTAAAGAAACTTAAATCAATTCATCCCCCCATCAATTACACGGGTTATTTTTTCCCTCGTTATGTTTGAGAGCTATAAAGATTAAATATCTAAAAAATTTTCTATTATTTTAAGGACTATTCTTTGAAAACTATAGAGGCTGTTTTTTTTGATCTCGACGGATTGCTCGCGGACACAGAGGACGTCCACTACAAATCCTACAATATTGTGGCAGAGCATCTTGGCATTGTCCTGAGTAAAAAATATATGCAATCATTTTACGGCGTTGCAACCAGGGAAAACATCCTGATGATTATGAAAGATTTTAATATCAAACATCACAGTTATGAAGATGTTCTTAAACTCAGATACGACAGTTATCATTCCATGGTAAAAGAAACACCCCTGTCTCCAATGGAAGGTGCTGAAGTATGTATCGAAAAAATCAGGACAAAGGGACTTAAAAGCGGGCTTGTAACTTCATCAATGAAAGACCAAGCGCTTACGGTTTTAAAAAACATTTCAAATCATTTCAACGCAACAGGGAACCTTGCTGATTTTTTTAATGTTATGATATTCGGCAGTGAAATAACAAATCTTAAACCCGAGCCTGACATATATACAGAAGCAGTCAGGCGTTTAAATATTGACCCTGCAAAATGCGCTGCCCTGGAGGATTCCGAGGCAGGAGTGATCTCCGCGAAAAGGGCCGGCCTTTTCGTGGTAGCTGTACCAAACCAGCATACGAATGGCCAGAACTTCGGAATGGCTGACCTGTCAGTATCATCATTACTTGATGTTGCCGGGATGGATTTCTTGAATTAGCCCTTTCAACCCTTTTCAGCAGGAGAAGGTTTTAAAACAGCCAGGCCTGTTGAATCGACAATTACGTTCAAAAAGGCTTCTTTAATGAAAAGTGTAAAGATAGGGGTTTCAGCTTGCAGAGGCATGTCCCCCTTAACACTCGAAAAAGCCGACTATATCGAAATCAAAAAGATCACAGAAGAAGAAGTCGCCTATTTCATGAGATTGACTGAAAAACCAATACTGTTTCATTTACAGTATTCAGGCGATAATTCATATTATCTCCCTGCGGCTTTTGACCTGAAAGACCGTCTGGCCGAAATTTCACCGGCCTATGAAGAAGCGAAACCCCGCCTTACCTCCTTGCATTTCGGGCTGAGCGCCAGATCAATGTCGATTGACACGGAAAGCTACATGGCAGTCGCTTTATCAGGTCTCCTCACAAAGGAAGAGATTGTAACAAATCTGGAAAAAAATCTGAAGACCTTTAAAAACAGGTTCCCGGAGACAAAACTCCTGGTCGAAAACGTTGAATTCATCCCGGAAGCACTGTCAAAAGGAGCGTACCGCTATGTTCAGGAGGCGGATTTTTTTACATCCCATGTAAAAAAATGGCACAAGATGGGCATTCTTGACGGAATTGTTTTTGATGTTGCCCACGGGCTCATCACGGCTGGAAACCATCCATATTACAACGGATTAACCGCCCTGCCCCTGAACACCGGCGTTGATTACGTTGCCCGGTTAAAAAAACGAAACGACCTTTTCGAGTATTTTAAAATATATATCTCGCAAATGCCTCTAACACTCATCAGGGAAATTCACATTTCAGGTATAACGAGATTATCAAATGGTGTGTGGGTGGATTCCCACATGATAATTGGAGAAAAGGAATTAACAGGGCTCGAAATTCTGTTGAATTCTTTACATGATAACAGTGAAGAATATATACCAATAACCCTTGAATATTCAAGAGATATGGATAAAATTACATATCAGTTAGACACACTGAGAAACTTCTGTAACGCTGAACAATAGGATTCATCGGGGATACAGGATATGTTTAAAAAAGTGTTAATAGCAAACAGGGGCGTTATCGGCTATAGAATCCTGAAAACACTGCAGGAAAATAATATAAGGTCAGTGGCTGTATATTCCCCGGGCGATAAACGGTCCCTCCATGTCACGGAAAGCGACGAGAACATCTGTATCCGCTCATATAATGAAATACCGGAGATAATTTCAGTAGCCAGGCAGTTTAAGGTAGATGCGGTCCATCCCGGAGTGGGATTTCTCTCAGAAAATATTGATTTTGCCAAAGTGGCGAACCATTATACTGTTTTTATAGGCCCGGACACTTCTCTCTTTATTAAAATGGGTAACAAGGTCAAGGCCAGGATGATCGCGGAAAAAGCCGGAATACCAAAAACCCCGGGTTCGAAGGGTCCTTTAAAAAATGAGAAGGAAGCTGTTAATATAGCCGACTCAATCGGTTATCCTGTGATAATCAAGGCTGTTGAAGGGGGCGGAGGCATGGGTATGGAGAGAGTCTCAGGGGAAGAGGAACTTGCGGGCACCCTGAATATTGTCAAAGAGCAGGCAAAAACCCTTTTCGGCAGCGACGAAGTCTATATGGAAAAGCTCATTTACCCGAACAGGCATATTGAGGTTCAGGTTCTCGCAGATAATCATGGCAATGTAGTTCATCTCGGGGAAAGGGACTGCTCAATCCAGAGAAGCCACCAGAAACTGATTGAGTTTTCACCCGCCGATATATCGGATGACCTCCGCCAGGCTATTACTGAATCAGCCTGCGTTCTCACAAAAGCGATTGGATACACAAACGCGGGCACTGTAGAGTTTCTAATTGACGATAAAGAGAACTACTACTTCATGGAAATGAATACAAGGATCCAGGTTGAGCACAGGGTTACCGAGATGGTATACCGGAGGGATCTTATACATGAACAGCTGAGGATCGCGTCAGGGGAAGAGCTGGGATATAATCAGGCTGATCTTAAAAACTACGGGTTTGCGGTTGAATGCCGGATAAACGCTGAGGACCCGGAAAACAACTTTGAAGCATCTCCAGGCATAATCAGGAAGTTTATACCCCCGGAAGGAAAGAATGTAATAGTGGATACATTTATCCCCGGGATTGATAAAGGCGGTTCATACCCTATTTCGACTACCTATGATTCTCTTCTCGCGAATGTCATAACATGGGGCAAAGATAAAAATTCCGCTAAAAAACTGATGGAACAAAAGCTTACCGAGTTTATCATCGAAGGAAAAAATGTAAAGACGACAATCCCGTTTCACCTGGAGAAGATTAAGGAAATATAATTGTATTTTCATAAGAGAATATCCCGATTCTTTTCGATTTAATGTTATGGAGGTTTTTGAAACATGGCGAATAAAATACAGATTAAAATCGGAAGTAAAAGCTGTGCCGCAGAACTTAACAGCAGCGAGACGTCAAAGCTGTTCTATCAAAAACTGCCTATGACGCTTTCTCTTGGACGCTGGGGAGATGAGTATTACGGTGACTGCGGGGTAAATGTGACCGCGTCAGACGACGCACGGGCCGATATGGAGGTCGGTGAGCTTGCGATATGGCCGGAGGGGAGCGCCCTGTGCATATTCTTCGGCCCCACTCCGGCAAGCACAGACGAAAAACCAAAGGCAATTTCACCGGTTAATCCTATAGGAATGATCGAAGGCGATGTTTCATTCCTTAAGGGATTATCCCATTCAATTAAAATTGAAATAGAGAAGATTTGATTTATAATGTTAACATTTACAGGCTTAAAAAAATTTTGATATTATTTTTTCTTTCAATTACAACATAATTGAGGCTGTTCAACAACCTCTAATTAGGCTGTCCCATACTATAGATTGTGCATTGACACAGACCAATAGCTTCACCTATTATGCCTGAATAGTATTAATCTTGACATTTAAACATAGAGGAGTCTGTGATGAACAATATTAAAGAAATGCTCTCAGGAGTTTATCCCCCGATGGCCACGCCCTTTGAAAATGATGAAATTTTTTTTGATGGATTAATCAAGAACGTTGAAAAGATGAACAGTACTGGATTGCGCGGCTATTTTGTATGCGGAACAAATGGAGAATTCAAATCACTTACCGTAGATGAGCGGCTGAAGGTGCTTGAAACAGTTGTGAAACACGCAGCTCCTGATAAGGTGGTTATGGGGGGCACAGCAGCGGAGAGTACGAAGGAGACAATTGAAATAACGAAAAACGCTGCAGAAATAGGTGTCAGGTTAGTGAGCCTGCTTGTGCCGAGTTTTTTTAAAAAAATCATTGATGACGATGTTCTTACGGAATATATACTTGAAGTGGCAGATGCCTCGCCAATACCTGTTCTCATATATAACAATCCATCTGTAACAGGCGGTGTGCTCGTAAGCCCGGAGGTGATAAACAGGGTTTCGGGCCATCCTAATGTAGCCGGAATGAAGGACAGTTCAAAAGGAAACTATGAAGACTACCTTAAAGCTGCAAAAGAAGGTTTTTATTTACTTGCCGGATCTGCCGGTTTTTTCCTTGATTTGCTTAAAGCAGGCGGAATAGGCGGGGTTCTTTCTCTGGCAAATGTATTTCCTGATGATTGTGCATTGCTGTACCGTGCCTTTATTGAAGGAAGAATTGATGAGGCTGAAATAATGAGTAAAAACCTCGTTGATCTCAATAAAAAGGTTTCGGGCAGATACAGTGTTGCCGGTGTAAAGGCAGCGATGAATATCACCGGGTATGTAGGCGGAGTCCCAAGAAAGCCTTTACACCCATTGAACGAAACACAAAAGGATGAGCTAAGAAAAACCCTTTTTGAAAGCGGATACATGAAATAGAGTGGAGCAATAGCCTCGAAGGAGATTCTGATATGAAAAGAGACGGTTATGTCTTACTGCCGCAGCCCATACAGCAGGAAGCGGTTCGCCTGTTGGAAGAAAGTGAGCTAAAGGTAATGGCAGCTCCGGAAGCAAACCCTGAATCGGTTGCGCCTCTCATGAGAGATGCACGTGCAGTTGTTCTTAGAACAGGTATTAGAATGACTGCAGAGCTGATTAACAGATCAGATGATCTCCTTACCGTATCGAGAACAGGGGCTGGATTTGATAATGTCGATATGAAGGCCGCTACTGAGAAAGGAGTGATAGTAACATCAAGCATAGGAGTGAATACATCCTCCGTTGCCGAGCACTGTCTCACTATCCTTCTTTGCTTGTTTAAACAGTTATTCCTCCTTGATAGAGAAGTAAGAAACGGGAACTTTCAAATACGCTATAAAAACTACCCGCGTGACCTCGAGGGAAAAACTCTTGGTATTATCGGATTCGGAAGAATAGGATCGCTGCTGGCAGAAAAATGCCATCGGCTATTTTCAATGAAGGTTGCTGTATATGATCCATTTCTAAATGACAATCAGAAAGCCGGGTATGAAGGCTGGGTCGAATTTGTTGATTTAGAGAAAGTATTTGCAGTGTCTGATGCCGTCTCGGTTCATATCCCGCTTGATGAAAATACAAGAGGGCTTATTAATAATAAGTATTTTCGTGTGATGAAGCCTGAGTCCTTTCTGATAAATGCCGCACGGGGCGGTGTTGTGGATGAAAAAGATCTTTGCGCCGCTTTGGAAAATGGTGTTATTGCAGGGGCAGGCCTCGATGTTTTTGAAAAGGAGCCTGTTGATAAAAATAACCCTCTTCTCAAAATGAAGAATGTGATTGTAACTCCCCATACAGCAGCACTTACTATGGAGTGCGTGGTAAAGATGGCCGTGAGCGCGGCAGAGAGGGTGATAGATGTTTTAAACGGTAAGAAACCGCCGTGCATTGCAAACCCTGAAGTGCTTTCCCGGGAAAAATGGAGCCATCTCATCTGATTTTATACAGATTCATGAAGAGGTTTTTTAGCCGTGCCGCAAATAAACCTTTGACATAATAACTCCCGGATATTTCCCGAGAGGGGTATGGCAGATCAGTATACGGGTAAATTTTTATTTATCTGCTTAAAACTTTCCATGAGAATAGAATAGAGGTTTTGGTAGATGCTGAAGTAATGGTCGTATAATGTATAATTTCTGTTATCCGGTTCGTTTATGGTTTCAATTTTGAGGAATTCCGTTGCCTCGTTAAAATCCGACCAGACACCAAGCCCGACACCGGCAACAATGGCGGCGCCGTAAGCAGCACCTTCTCTGCTTCCATTGACGGTGATCACCTTCTTTTTGAAAATATCGGCATGTATCTGCCGCCATAGATTGGACTGGGCTCCGCCGCCGCTCGTTGCAATGTTTTTAAAGGACATCCCAAGTTGCGTAAATATTTCTCCCACGTCCCTGAAGCTGAAAATAACTCCTTCCATTACACTGCGGAAAAAATGGCTCTTTTTTGTATTATGGCTCAGGCCGATAAAAGCTCCGCGGGCATTTGGATCTGTATGCGGGCATCGTTCGCCCTGTAAATAGGGGAGAAATATCAGGCCATTTGAACCTGGTGATGACTGCTCTGCTTCTCTGCTTATTATAGTATAGATATCCTCTCCTGTTAAATGTGCGATTTCAAGTTCCGAATGCGCCAGGGCTTCCCGTACCCACCTCATCGAACCTCCTGCTGCAAGGGTGACACCCATAACATGCCATTCGGCGGGCAATACATTGCAGAATATCTGTAATTTCCCGCCCGGATTTTCCCTGTATTCGCGCAGAGCAGTAGAGATGATACCTGCGGTGCCGATAGTTGTCATGAGCACATCGCTTTTAATTACTCCTGTGCCGAGTGTCTGTATAACCGAATCTCCTCCTCCCCCAACAACAGGAAGCGAATCGGGGAGGCCGAGACTTCGAGACTGTTGCTCAACTACGGTTCCGCTTATTTCTGTTGATTCATAACACTGCGGCATCCAATCCGGGGGAATCTCCAAATTGTCGAGTAATGAATTGGACCAGGTCCGGCCTTTGACATCAAAAAGTCCGGTACCCGATGCATCAGAGACCTCCGTTGCAAACTCACCCGTTAGCCGGTAGCGGATATAATCTTTAGGGTTAAGAAACTTGCATATCCTTTTAAAATTGTCCGGTTCCTGTTCTCTTACCCAGAGAATCTTTCCTCCAGTATAACCCGGGAGCATACGGTTGTTCGTATACTTCAGCAATCCTTCAATACCCCCGACCTTTTCATATATATCGTTGCACTGCTTTTCAGTTCGCTGATCGTTCCACAGTATTGCAGGCCGTACTACACTGCTGCTCTCATCAAGAGCAACAAGTCCATGCATTTGACCTGAGAGGCCGATTCCCCTCAAGTTTTTTATCTCCTCACTATGTGATTTGGTAATTTTCCCGATTGTTTTTTTTACTGCTTCCCACCAGTCCTGAGGGTTCTGCTCTGCCCATCCGTGTTTGGGGGAGTAGAAAGGATAGGCCTCAATTTCACGTGCAACCACGGTCCCCATATTATCAACCAGGATAGTTTTGCAGCCCGTTGTTCCGATATCGATGCCCATTAAGATATCTTTCACCATAATCGTTCTCTCAATCTTCGTAAGATATAGTAATCATTTATGAATAGGGCCTGTTATGATCCGCTCTACTGTTGAATTAAGTTTAATCTTTTCTCACCATTCAGGATTTCGAGCTATCCTCCCCGGATTTACCCGTATCTTTTGCAGTAACCCAGAGAAGTTGAAGGGGGAGTATCCCTGTGTTATAGGTTGTATGAAACAGTCCGAAAGGTACGTAGAGTGAATCCCCTGTTTTTATTTCATATTCGTCATCACCAACAATCATCCGTCCCTTTCCCTGAAGAACATAATAGATCTCTTCATGGTCCGGATGAGAATGCCCGGTTGTTTTCCCATCTGTATATACCGTGGTGAGCCCCATCTTCAGATTCTTTGACGGTGAATTTTCAGGATCAATCAAAAAATAGGTATCTCTTAGTGTTTCCTGTTCGCGGGTTTTCGTTGCGTATCGGAGCGACCTGTCGCATACATCCGGTTCCATGTCCTCGATGTTCTTTACATACTTCATTCTCGTTTCTCCTTCCAGGTAAAAATCATAGGCAAGAATATATTTCTCATAATGATTGACAGTTCACTTGCCTATTTTTTTCTATTAAAATATCTGATTCTTACATGCTTTGCCGCAAGGTATTGCTCAAGCCCTTCAGGCCCGTGTTCATAACCGGTGCCGCTTTCCTTATATCCTCCGTACGGTGCATTGATAACACCGGCATCAGGGTTATTAATAGCAACATTCCCGGAATCGAGTTTTGCAGCAAACTCGTCGGCCTCGTGAAGATCGTCTGTGTAGACATAGGAGGCAAGGCCGTAAGGAGTAGAGTTTGCATATTCAATAACTTCATCAATAGAACTGTAGGGCATAACACCGACAATCGGTCCGAAAGATTCTTCACTCATAACGAGCATCTCGTGGGAAACATCAGTAATTATGGTTGGTTTGAAGAAGTATCCCTTTTCGAATTTACTGCCTTCAGGTTTTTCGCCCCCGAATGCGATCGTGGCACCCTTCGCCTTAGCGTCTTCTATATGCTCCTTTGTTTTTTCTATTCCCGCCCTATTTGCCATTGGCCCAAGATCGGCTGAAGGGTTTTCAAACCCGTTGTCGATAACGAGACTGCTAGTAGCCTTTATAAAAGCATCAACAAACTCATTGAATATTTCTTTATCAACATAAATCCTGTTAATCGCAATGCAAATCTGGCCCATATTTCTGAAAGACCTTCTCGTGGCCCCTTTCACAGCTTCTTTTAGATTACACTTCCTGCTTATGATAAGCGGGCACTGGCCCCCCAGTTCGAGAGAGAGTTTTTTCATGTGTTTGGCACAGAGCCCTATCACCTTTTTCCCGACCTCTGTAGATCCGGTAAATGCAACCTTCTTTACCAGAGGGTGCTCTATCAGGGGAGGACCTACAATGCTCCCGCGGCCGAAAACAACATTGACCACCCCTTTTGGCACGCCGGCATCAGCCAGACATTTGACGTAGTTGAGCGGAGAAAGAGGGGTTTCTGAAGGCGGCTTTATAACAATGGTGCATCCTGCAGCAAGCGCTCCTCCTAGTTTCCATCCAACAAGCTCAATCGGATAGTTCCATGGTGAGATTGCCGCTGAAACACCGACCGGCTGGTAGGTTACATAGCTTGTTGTTGTGGGATCGTAACCCGGAACGATTCTTCCATAGATCCTTTTCCCTTCTTCAGCATAGTACCGCAGTATTTCGGCTCCTTTTTGAACCTCACCTTTCGCCTCATTGAGCGGTTTGCCCTGTTCTGCGGTCATGGTACGGGCTATCTCTTCTTTTCTTTCAAGCACTAATTCACTTGCTTTTATGAGATATTCCGCTCTCTTTTCAGGTGATAAAAGCGACCATTCCTTAAAGGCTCTATGGGCAGCCTCGACTGCCCCGTTGATGTCCGATTCCGATGAAAAGGGAACCCTCTCAAAAATCTCCTGTGTCGCAGGATTTTCGACCTCTATATACTTTCCATCCGGGCTGTCAATCCAATCACCATCGATTAACATTTTGTTTTTAATCATTATTCAACCTCTTTGTTCCTTTTTTTTTAAAGGTTTATAAAAGAATCAACCTAACTATCACCCAGCAATAATTAATTCAATACCAATCCCGGTTATAAGTTTCCTGTATTTCTCCGGAATCTTACTATCCGTTATGAGTGCATGAATCTCTGATAAATCAGCATAATAAGAGGGCGTTATATTACCGAATTTACTTGAATCAGCAACAAGGATAATCTTTTTGCTTGATTCCATTAACGCCTTTTTTATAACAACATGAAAGTCATGATAGCAGGTCAGTCCAAGTTTGCTATCAATACCGCCCGCAGAAATGAAGACTTTATCAGTCCTCGTCCTCTTTATGATATCTATTCCTTCATTACTGCTTATAACATCCGAGTCTCTATACAAAGAGCCTCCAGTCAGAATAAGCTTGACATTCTTTTTATTGTATAGTTCCATTGCACACTCAAATGTGACGCATAGCGCATTAACGGGATGTTCCCGACTCAGGTATTTTGCAATGAAAAGTGTCGTTGTGCCGATATCGAATGCTACTGTCTCTCCCGGCATAATGACCGATGCAGCTTTCAAACCGATACTGCTTTTTTCTTTTACATGCTTGCCAATCTCTTTTCCAATGAGATACTTATTTTTTTCATGTATCGTGTAGGGATCCAGCAAGATCGCACCCCCGTGCGTTCTTCGAATAATTCCATCTTCTTCGAGGTCATTCAAATCCCTTCTAATTGTCATTTCAGAAGTGATAAGATGCCCGGAGAGCTCCCTTACAGTTATTTGACCGTGCTTATTAAGAATTGCAATGATTTCTTTTAGGCGATTAGTCTTTTTTGACATGTTCTTCTTTCAAAATTAATTTAATTCTTATTGACATAATACCAGTATTCTATATAATTACACAAAAATAATGTTCATTTTATACATATTAACATAAAAATTACTTTTAAACAATAAAATCACTGCTGTCCGGCTAATTGATTGTGAAAATCATCTAATTTCGTTAATATCAATTTATTAGAGATAAAAATGTAAATATATAAAAATATTTTTAAACTTATCAAGGAGAAAAAAATGTATAAAATAGGCACTATTACAGATCAGGTGAGCATGGATTTTAAAGAATCGCTGAAATTCATAAAAGAATCAGGATTAGAGTATATCGAGATCCATGCGCTCTGGAATAAAAACATTGAAGAATTAACGGATGAGGAAATATCTGAAGCAAAGAGACTGTTGAAAAACTACGGTTTAAAAGTGTCTCTTGTTTCTTCCACACTTTTTCTACAGTGTCACCTTGTTGAAAGTGATAGAAAATTCGGCCCTATTGATGATTACTTTATCACCATCTACGGTGATTATGATTTACACATAAAAGCACTTGAGCGGTGCATTGAACTCTGTGATATTTTTAATACAAATAAAATTCGTACTTTCGGATTTTTGAAAGATAAAGAACTCGATGATAATACTGCAGTTGCCAGGATAAAGGAGAAACTGGCAAAGCCAATTGAAATGGTAGAGAAGGCCGGTTTAATGCTCGTATTGGAGAACTGTCCTCATACCTATTTACAGTTCGGGTCTTTAACAAAGAGAGTTATCGAAGAAATTGGTTCTAAGAGTTTCCGGGCATTGTGGGACCCTGCAAATGCTGTGAGGTCGGGTGGAACCCCTTTTCCTGATGATTATAATCAAATCAAAGATTACATCACTCATATACATGCAAAGGATGTATCATCGGATGCTGAGCCTCATATGGTACCGTTTGGCGAAGGGAGCATTGATTACAGCAATATACTAAAGAGTCTCGTCAATGATGGATTCGATGGGGTTATATCTTTGGAACCCGAATATGTTGACCCGAACGGTGGGAGACCTGAGGGCTATAGAAAATCACTTGCCGGGATCAGAAAATTAATGGATTCGCTCGGGATAAAATAATATTACTCCCTTTCCAGATACTTTTTATAGATTTTTTATAAATTCTTCAAAAGAAAAAAATCGTACGATTTAATATTCATCATCACTTACAGCAATCAGGCTTCCTTCATATATTTCTAACTGACCACCGTCGCGGTTCAGAATCAATGCCCCGGTCTTTTTGTTTATTCCTGCGGCGATACCCTTAAACTCACCGCTGTCATTAATAATACGCACTCTTTTTCCCAGCAGGGCCGCTTCAGTTTCCCATTCATGCAAAACCTGTTCTATTTCACCATTTTTCACCCTGTCCAGGATTGAAAAGAGCTCTATTATCAATAAGGACAGGAAATCCTCTTTAATAATCCTTTTCCCTGTCTCTATATACCAGGAAGTCGCGCCGTTCCTGACCGGCGGAGGAATCTCCTCAGAGTTCAGGTTGACGCCGATGCCGATTACAGTCCTGGTTTTACGCTCCTCTGTAATTACTCCGGAAATTTTTTTTCCGTTCTCCCACAGGACGTCATTTATCCATTTAAGCATCACAGGGGCTTTATGTTTTATTAACGTTATATATACAGCGTAGGCAGACAGCATGCTGTAAGGAACGCGGAAATCATACTCGGTTAATATAAGGGAAAAAATAATATCCTCACAGGTGGAAAACCATCTCCTGCTGTATCTCCCCCTTCCTGTGGTCTGTACATCAGATATTACAAGAGTCCTGTCTATAACGAGTTCTTCCTCAAGATTAAATGCAGCATCCATAGTCGAGGAAACTGTGTCAAACCAGTATGCCCTGCAGGCTCCGGATTTCAGCCCGGGTACCAGTTCCGCTAGTCTGTTCTCGTTTTCCAGCATTCTTTTCAAAAGAATTTCCTTATTTTCTTAGAATAGGATTAAGGTATTTAAGAGCCCCGGAAAGCAATTACTTTTTAAATGGCCTTGGCACAATACCAAAGAGTTTTGCCCCCTCCCTGCACTGCTGTCCGTTCAGGAAATATATTTTCGCGACCCGCCCTCTTTCTCCTTCATATATGATTTCCCTCCTTTTTTTCATCACCATGGCAATCGCAAGTACGTATCCTTTCTCCACAGTGTCACCTACATTCACAAAAGCAGGCATCCCCGGATTCGGAGAAATATAGTACTGGGCACCCTGCCGGGAAAGAACAAATTTATAATGGCGCTCCTCTTCGAGTACCTGCTCCTCCTCCTGTGTCAGCCTGTGTTCGAGGTCCATCACATGGGTATAATAACCGCAGAAACTGTTATCAATAGGCCTGTTAATCTTTCTCACGACGCCGGTATTAATATCACAAAACCTGTTTTTTATAAGGTCCAGTCTTGTAATAGTATAGAGAAGATCACCCTCTTCGATACTCTGATTCTCTGTAACCTTTATGGATACGATGCCTGTATGATTTGTGTAATATTTATTAACTTTATAAAAGCCATCTTCTCTTTCATCAATTTTACTTTCAATTGCCATGTCAGTAGCTTTCTTCCCTTCCTTTTAGCTTTTTTAACTTCAGTAATCTTGAAATGGCATCCTTTAGATCGTGCCGTTTGACCACCAGGTCAATACCGCCCCTTCCCATAACCATGTCTGAATGCTGGTAATTTTTAGGTTTCTTCTGCTTTACGGTCTGTTCAATCACATGAATTCCTGCAAACCCGATCTGGGCATTTGGTTCCGCGAGTATAAAATCACCAAGGCTGGCATAACTTGCAAGAACTCCTGCCATTGTCGGATCAGTATAAACCGAAATGTAATATCCCCCCGCCTGTTTATACCTGGCAACCGCTATGCTTGTTTTCACCATCTGCATCAAAGCCAGGATACCCTCCTCTATCCGGGCACCGCCTGATTGATGAACCGCGACAAGCGGTTTTTTTTCCCTCATAGCCCTCTTCACGGCCCGCAGGAACTTCTCTCCTTCCGCGCTCCCAAGTGTACCGGCCCTGAACCTCACGTCTGTAAAAACCATAACAACAGGATGTCCTCCGATCAGCGCGTACCCTGTTATCATGGCGCACTTTCTTTTCGCAACCTTCTTCGCCCTCTGTAATTTCCTGTCGAACCCGTCAAAATCAAGAGGATTAACAGATTCGATACCCTCGTTGAATTCGCGAAAACTGCCCGTGTCTGAAAGCAGCTTTATATAGTTATCAATGATCATCCTGAAATGGTACCCGCAGTGAGGACAGGTGCCGTCATACTCCTCAAAAAGAGTCGGAACCCAGATATCCTGGCAGCCGTGAATATTCGTATTAGGACATTCCACCCACCTGTCTTCATAAAACAGAACCTTTGGCTGCAATTCAGCCTTTAATAGAGATACTTCTTCTTTTTCCTTAATTCTCATCTTTCGTATGAAATCCATACTTTTTCTGAAGGGTGTAAAGAGTGTATGAACCCACTTGATTCTGTAAAGCTCCCCTATAATATGCTTGAGCTTATCGGATACACTCGTGTGATAAATACCTATTTTTTTATATTTCCTGTACCGCGTTCTTAAAAGACCGGGAACCTGAAACCACCTGATCCTCCAGACATTTTCAATTTTAGAATCCGGAATAAAAAAAGGAGAAATTTTCCTCTTTACCCGGCTCAGGCCCTCAATAATTGCCTCTTTGACATTCCGGTAAAACTCTTTATCGCACTTACGCACCCCAATCACGGGTTCTTCCACAATCCTGTCAACAACGTCCAGTCTGCGCGCGTTCTGAGCTGTAATTTTCAGGTTTTCAGCCGCCCTGTCAAGATCCTTCTCCGAAATGTGCCTTTTATCCTTTGCAATAATCGCCGCTCCGCCGCTTATGGAAATCACAGAATAGTAGGCTTTACTCAGCATAATCCTGTAATCACACGCGTCGATCGCGAGAGCTCCCCCGGACCCGCCCTCTCCAATGATAACAGAGATATGAGGAACTTTTAAAAGATACTGTGTCTCAAGGTTTTTCGCGATCCTCTGGGCAGG
>SDBS01002398.1_pt1 | contig 18728 bp, 15 predicted proteins | sample 2277091 | NCBI WGS metagenome assembly SDBS01 (sample SAMN10404972, study PRJNA504765) | marine sediment metagenome | isolation source: marine sediment core GS10_PC15, 163 cmbsf | place: Arctic Ocean: Southern Knipovich Ridge | collected 2010 | reverse complement strand
TATGATACCACCCGGATGAGCAACCCATTGTCCACCGACCATCCACTGATATTCAGTGTTGTTTCTAAATGAGTCACCCATACCGCCGTGCCATCCAGCTATACCAACTCCGCTTTTCACAGCTTCTAATAATCCGTCTTCCTGTTCTTTGGTTATTTCACTCATAGTCCACAGGGGAACAATCAAATCTAGAGACATCATATATTCTTTATCAACATAACAGTCAAGCGTATTAAAAACCTTAATTTGGTGACCTTCATTTGTTAACGGAAATCCCTAATTAATTGCAATTTTTATAAAAGCCCATTATCATTGAGTATTTTAACATAGTGCTTGAAATAAGCTCTTTTCTTAATGCTCTTATAAATGCTTATTGCTTCTTGTTTATATTCATAATCTTCATTTATTCTAATAGTCCAAATTTTGTCATTTTTCTCTCTTATTTGAGCACCATGAGAGATTAACTGCTCTTTAACTGTTTCAAGAGATTCTCTTTTCCAGTAGCCTGGCAAATGTTTTTTTTAAAGATACTGAAGCAGTTATAGGCTATTACGACTAGATGCAGATAAGCTTCATTAGCCCTGAACTTCTGAGAGGGCATCTTACCTGCATTGAAGGGATTCTTCGACTCTTTAAAGAAGTTCTCTATCGTTTGCCTTTGGTGATAGAACTCATATAAGGCCTCTGTCTTTAGAGGATGAGAAAGATTACTTACTAGGGCATAACGGTAAAACTTTTTTCTTTTCCTTATCTTTATTTTCTCTTGCTCTTTCTCAACTAAAATTATTCTAAAAATATGCTGACACTTAGAGATTACCTTTCCTAAGCCTAACTCATAGAGTCTAGTCTTATCATCGTACCTGATCCATTTCATCTCATCGAGCTTGTTTCCCTCTTGAGAAAGAACCCAATCATAACGAGCTGAGATAACTATTTTGTGTCCCTCGTTAACTATAAAATCTAAGGTTTTGAAGGAAAGATATCCTCCATCTGAGCGGATGATAAAATTATCAATTCCGAGCTTTTTCTGAGCATCAAGAACTATCTCTTCAAGGTACTTGAAACAGTCCGCTTTACTCTTTCCTGAATGAAGCTTCTGGGTAACTACCTCTTCTCTTACAAAGCCACAAGACCATTGATAACAAGGTTTTCCCTTGTTTTTCTTATTGAATCCGGGAACTGCTTTTTCTCTTTTCTTGCTCTCCAAGGAATGAGTAGATTTATCTATATCTAAGATGGGAAAATCCTGCAAGGTAGCCTGGCCAAAATCCTTGAGGATATCCATATTTATCTTATCTAGTTGCCTTAGATGCCAAAGAGCAAACTCATTAATGAAGTTTCTTGCTGTAGCTACTCTAAAGAATTTCTCAAGTCCGATGAGTTCGGCTAGCTTTGTCTCTGTATGAAGAAGACGGGGAATCTTCTCAAAGCGTTTGATACCCAAAAGAATAATCACTACAATTCCTAAGCACATCTTGTAGTCAGGAAATGGTTTTTTTCTTCTCTTTATAGGATTTTTTCTATTGCGCCTCTTTTTAACGGTAACTATCTTGAATCTTTTAGAAAGCTCGATGATATCAATAAGAAACTAGACTAAGAGAGCAAAGAGTTCATATTTGGTGAGAGTATCTCCTTCAAATTCAATCTCAATATCTCTGATCTACATAATAGTTATCCTCCTTACTAAAAAATCAAAAACTACCACCTAACTATTATACACAATCTTGGACTTTCCCCAAGTATTGTTTGAGATATACTCTTTACTGAAAGCCTATTTTGCCATATTTTTCAGAAAACATCAATATTTATTATAGCTCTGAGGTGTGTTCAACGGATTTTTCGGTTGTTAAGGGATTTCCGTTAACTATGGTGATAATAAACATCCCACTTAAGGTAATTATGCATAGCTTCGAAAAGGATCTTCCCTACCAGGGATTGACTCACCGCTACATGGTGCTCAAATCCCTTCCTGCATAATAACTGAAGAAGTTCCTGCAATCTATTTATCTTTACCACGCCATATGCACCAAAGGTTTCTAGCGCGTCATCAGTAAACTCACCTTCTCCAATACAGGCAGTAATGATACCTTTAGTTTCATCTGTAGAGATTCGGGCAAAGGTCATTGGACCAGGCTTCACTCTTCCCACACAGGTGCCATATGAATTCTCTTTGCTGTTACGCGCTCTGGCATCTATGGCATTGTACTCCATACGGCAGGCAGTTAACATAGCCTTAGGGAGATTGCTACAATGGAAAAGCACCAGCTTATCAGCATCATTGCCATAATTGTTATTCCAATCAAAGAGTCCTGAAGGTAGGTCACTTGCTAGCTGCAGCGCATACATGGCTATTGCACCCATAACGTCTGTCTCACAGGCACTGGGCAAAAGAGAATTACTCATCATACTCATCACGGCACAGGGAAAGATGCCTAAAGAATCCTGCAATTCTGACCAACATCTTAAGGCACAAGCATTGAGCTCATTTTCTCTTATCCATCTATTGAGAACTATGGCTAACTTTGCCATCTTTAGAAGAGATGAATTGGGTACTTTAGCTACTGGACAGTAGGAAGTAAGTGCTTTTAACTTATCCTGAACTTCCTTATCAGAATCTCTTAATTTTCCTACTGCCATAATCACTTCAGAAAGGTCAGTTGTCTCTACAGAAATTCCACTATCTTCAAGCAATCTTTCGCTAAAGCGTACGGTTTTAAAGGGAGTTGTTCGGGCACCAATAGCTCCAATTCTTGCCTGGCTGAGCCCTTTTACTGTATGACATACTCCCATAAACCAGTTAAGATCCAAAAGAAAATCTTTGGAAGACAAAGAAACTGTGTGAAGCATGGTAAGAGAAAAAGGAATTTTATATTGCTTTAGATTGCTACATACAGAAAGTTTTCCACAAAAACTATCTCGTCTATTCTCAATATCCATCCTTTTTAGCTCATCAGGAAAAGCCTGAATAAGTACAGGAACAGAAAGGCCTGACATTCTGATGGTATCTGCCACTGCTCTTTCATCCCCAAAATTGGGAAGACTAATAAGAATACCATCAATTCTTTCACGATTCTTACGAAAAAGTTCAGCACACTTTTTTGCCTCCTTGAAGTTCTCAATAACACCATACTTTGTCTCCTTGCTCTGAGGCAAGATAGCTTCGATGCTTTCTCTTTTTAGAACATCAACTACTTGCCTTCTTCCTTCTTCTGCCAAAGAGCTAGGAAACACACCTCTATTTCCTACAATTACACCCAGACATCCTTTCATAGCCTCTCCTTTGAACACACTCAGAATTATTTCATATCACCTCTTATCTCTCCACTTAGTTCTTTCATCCAGCATAATGAGATAGTTTTTTACTGGAACATAATTGGCAACGGAATTACCAGAACCTAAAGCATAGCCTCCTCCAGGCATACATTTATCTAAAATATCTCTTATGTATTGGCGAAGTTCCTTCTCTTTTAGTTGACAGAGCTTATTAACGTCCACCCCGCCTAATACGCTAACTCTATCTCCGTATTTTCTCTTAAATTCTGTCACTGGCATTATTGCGTCTTCAAAGGAGTGTTTAGCATCTATTCGGACATCCTTAATTAAATCTTCCATTATTGAATCACAGTAGCCACAGTTATGGAGGATATAGAGGAGTCCATTGTCATGAGCAAGCTGAGCAAATTTTTTATGCCAGGGCAAGATATACTCTCTTAACGGATTTCTTGAACTGGCCAGTAAAGCTTTATTAAATCAGTATTTAGTGGGACTTTCAAATTTTATTTTTCTCAGCGAAGTCTATATCTATAGAATAATGACAAACTCTTATCCTTCAAGAGTCCATTTTGTTTCAAAGGAAATTCCTTAATCTCTCTATTAATCTAAGGATCTTTCTCTGACAAGCATATGTTTCATTGAGAGTAAGATGCCACGTTCCGTCTTTGAGGTAAATTTCTGCGGCGTGGTCAATTACTTTCACATAATTCAATAAATTCAGTTTCTTTCCAGTCTCTTTATGAAGGGATCTTTTTTGTTTTGTCAAAGAGCCTCTGAGATAAGTAAGATCCTTCCGATGCTCGTCCTCTTCTTGTCCAATTTCTACTTTTTCTCTCCCAACTTACCTCTTATTTAGATTCTGTATCCACTTTTCAGTGGAAAAAAAGGAGTAAACTACCTCTAAAGATATACTTTCAAAAACTCATCCGGGTTTAATATCTTTATCCCCTGAAAATTGTTAAGCGATAAAAGATGCTTATTGTTCAATCCCTGGAGCATCGGGATTTGTTCCTGGGCCAAAGTGTTTCAAAATAACCAGATTCTCATAGCCTTTATTGGTAATTATTACTCCTCTCTTGGCCGCCTTACTAGAAACAAAGAGCTCGTCACACGTAAGGTCATTATATCTAATGAGAGTAGGCGATTCAACTGCCATTTTCCCCACACTCCCATATCCTTGTATCACAATCAATCCATAAGCACCATTGTCTTTTGCAACTACACTTCTGCCCGGGAATACAGTTAATTCTTTGGCACTAAATATGTCGCCGGTGTCATAAGTGATCCACATTTCCTGATATCCTTCCTCTTTCGTATTTCCTGTTGGTATCGGCTTAAGGTAGTGGTTTTTCTTGAAGTGCTGATCAAGATTAGCCGGCCAGTCAATCAGTTCAACAATAAAATCTAGGTCATAACGCTTATCTTCCGGCACATTGCGCACCAGTAAATCCCATGGCACTGGCCTATCCTCAACCATTGACTGAAAGATAGCAAAGACATCACTCGGACCTTGAATCTCATAAGTAACCAAGGAACCAGGAGCATGCAGAATACAGGGAGGAACGAACCAGCCTGTTCCCAGCTCTAGTTTATAGGCTTGAGCATAATTCAAGATACCATTATCACCTTTATTCCAGCGTTCCAAACACTTCTTTACATCCTTTCTTGTCGTTCCTGGAGCAAAACCAAAATAGGTATAAGGAAAGTTGTTGTTCACTAAATTGAGTTGGCGAGGGAAATAATAAGCTTCGGGCTTTCCTTTTCTACCCACTAATTTTGCCTGCTCATCACTTTGATGAAGGTGATGAGGAATAGGATCTAAACTATCAAAAAACTTGGTTAATACCTTCCAGCCTCCAAATTTTTCTATGGTCTCTTTTCCCAGGATAAGGCCACCCTCTAACTCAATAGCTTCTTTGAGTAAAATCACCTTTTCGCCATCTATGACAATATAGCTTAGACCCTCATCCTCAGGCGTTCCTGGCCCATTGTCTGCATTAGTAGTAGAAGCAAGCCATCTCTCGTCAATACCTCCTCTATCAATACCAAGAGCATATATATCCCTTGTATCCAGCTTTAACCGATTGCCTGGGATTAAAAATGACCTGGGGACCCAGGCTGGAGCCAGACGCAAAATTCCTTCATTTTCTTCCAGGGTCTGTCTTAGTAATTTCATTTTCCCTACTCTTCCCATCTCTTTTCCTCCAGCTATCTTTTTTCATTTACTCAAAATTCGCCCAACTGCTTTCTTCTATCCTCCCTAAAGACTTTCCCTCTTTTCCTCATCCATTTGAGGCAAGAATAAGGCATCGCGCCCAGCGTGTAGCCAGCTCTCTTTCATCCTTCCAAGGGCCGATAGTTAAACCAGCTAGGAGAGCTAATCCTCATTAGTAAAGGCCTAGAACGTTAAGGCTGTATAAGGCTCTAATCCCTTATAATACAGGAATTTAAGTATCTTGGCCACATTTTTAGCAGAATATATAGTTTTTGCTCTTTGGGATAAGCAGAATCTTCCAGGTACTCATCCTTTTTTGTCTAATTTCTACATTTTCCCCCCAACTTACCTCGTATTTGCAGATTTGTTATCCACTTTTCAGTAGAAAAAGGAAATTCTTAAATTTTATCTGATTATGCTTTAACAAGATCTCTTACCGCTATTTTAATATCTTGTTTTTGTGGGATAACAAAATTCTCCAATACCGGAGCCATAGGAATGGGAACATCCTTAGTCGCCAACCTTTTAACTGGCGCATCTAGATAATCGAAGGCTTCCTCACTTATCCGTGCAGCTATTTCTGCCCCTGGGCCACAGGTAAGAACTGCTTCATGAACAATTAGTATTCGCCCTGTCTTCTTCACAGACTCGTAGATCGTCTTCATATCTAAAGGATTTAATGTCCTCAGATCGATTACTTCAACGCTTATTGCTTCTTGCTCCAACTCTTCAGCAACGGATAGAGACTTTATAACCATCTCTGCCGTAGCTATTAAAGTGACATCTTTACCTTCTTTCTTTACGTCAGCCTTGCCAAAGGGTATAGAGTAAGAATTCTCAGGAACAGGACCTTTTAAGTCGTAAAGACAGCGGTGTTCAAAGTAGATAACGGGATTGTCGTCTAGAATTGCTGTTTTTAAGAGCCCTTTTGCATCGTAAGGAGTGGAAGGAATAACGAGCCTTAGTCCTGGGGTATGCATAAATAGAGCTTCGTTAGACTGAGAGTGTTGAGCAGCAGCAGAAAGTCCTGCTCCCAAAATTGTACGGATAGTTAACGGGATCTCTACCTGTCCCCCACACATATATCTCATTTTAGCAGTTTGATTGATTATCTGATCTCCGGCTATGAGTAAGAAATCACAAAACATTATTTCAGCAACTGGTCGCAGTCCAGCCATCGCTGCTCCAGTCGCTGTGCCAACAATCGCAGTTTCTGAAATGGGCGTATTTCTTACTCTTGTCCTACCATATTTGCTAAAAAGACCTTGGGTTACAGCAAATGCTCCTCCGTGTGGTCCAATATCCTCACCCATCAAAAACACTTCTACATCAGAGGCTAAAGCCTCATTAAGAGCTTCTCGGATTGCTTCTCGGAAAGTGATTTCTCTCATTTTGACTCTCCTGGTCTAGGCTCTACATACAGATCCTCTAAAGCTGAATCTGGTTTAGGCGAAGGACTAGCTTGAGCGTACTTAATGGCATCTTTTATCTCATCTTCAATTTTCTTTTCTAGAAAAGAAAATTTCTCGGACTGTGCAATATCATTTCCCAATAAATACTTCTTAAACTTTTTCAGAGGACCTCTTTTTTTCCATTCCTTGATTTCTTCTTTTGTACGATAAACTTCAGGATCACCCTCATAATGCCCCCTATACCGATAAGTTTTACATTCAATTAAAGTCGGACCATCTCCGGCTCTAGCCCTTTCTATCGCTTTGCCCGCCTCCTCATAAATGGCAAGAACATCATTACCATCAACGATCACCCCAGGGATATGGTAAGACTCAGCCCTATCAGCAATATCTTTGATAGGCTGATGATCAGCCTGAGGTGTACTCTCTGCATAGAGATTGTTTTCGCAAACGTAAACTACAGGCAACTTCCAGAGTGAAGCTAGATTAAGAGATTCATGGAAGCAGCCCTGATTAGACGCTCCATCTCCAAAGAAACAGACGGCTACCTTTCCATCCCCCAAATATTGGGAGGCAAGAGCAGCTCCAGCAGCGATGGGTATACCTCCCCCTACTATCCCATTAGCCCCCAGAATACCAATGGAGAAATCGGCAATATGCATGGAGCCTCCTTTGCCTTTGCAATACCCTGTCTCTTTGCCATGAAGTTCCGCCATCATTTTCTTAAGATCAGCTCCCTTAGCAATACAGTGGCCATGTCCCCGATGAGTACTGGTAATATAGTCATCCCGATTAAGGCTAGCACATACCCCTACTGCTACTGCCTCTTCTCCAATATAGCTGTGTAACCAGCCAGGAAGCTCCTTATTACGAAAGAGCCTAACTGCCTCTTGCTCAAAATAACGGATTTTATACATAGATGCGTAAAGACCTATCAAAAAGTTCTTCTTCTCATGTCGAGTAGACATCTTCAAATACCGCCTTTAGGTTTACTTCGTATTCCCTGTTTCTCTCCCCTTCCGGGATGGAGAGCGTCACAATATTCTACCCTTGGATGCATCTTGATACCCATCACAGAACCAGACTTATGGGACTACCACATCCGGCTCTTCAGGAATACATCCTCAGCGCGAGGATAGAGTATAGGTCAGGTGATATATCTTTGGTAACGGTAAAGGATTGTACTTTACGAAGTTCAGGAACTGCTTCCAGTTATAGCTTTTCTTCTGACTGCGCCTGTTTATCCATTTATAGGCAAGCTTCAAGCTTCGGTTATAGAATGCCTGCATTGCTGGCATATTGCCGCTTATGCCATAGTAGCGATAGTGTCCGATTAGTTTACTTTCTAACACTGGCCACCGTTATTTAGTTTAATGAGGAGTTACCCTTCTTCTACTCCTCGCTGCTCTCTTTGCTAGGAATTTACATTGTTTTTCTGACCTCAGAGATAATCTTTTCTCTATCGGGAAGAACTCCTCTTTCAAGATTCCTGTTAAAAGGGATGGGAACATCTTTGCTGGCAAGTCTTCTTACAGGAGCATCTAAGCAATCAAATGCCTCTTCCATTACTCTCGAGGATATCTCAGCGCCGATACCCACATTTCTATTTCCTTCCTCAACCGTTAAGAGATGCCCTGTTTTCCTGACTGAATCTAAGATAGAATTTATATCCAGAGGACTAAGAGTACGCAGATCGATCACCTCTACATCTATATTCTCTTTCTCCAGAATGTCAGCAGCTTCTAAGGCAAGAAGAACCATTCTGGAGTGAGTGACGATGGTAATATCACTTCCTTCCCTCTTAACCTCAGCCTTACCGAGGGGAATAGTGTAGTCACCCTTGTCAACTTCTCCTTTGCTATTGTAAAGAAGTTTATGCTCAATGAAGATTACGGGATTATTCTGTCTGATGCTCGCCTTGAGTAGACCTTTGGCATCGTAAGGAGTGGAGGGCATAACCACCTCAAGACCTGGGGTATGGGTAAACCAGGCTTCAAGGCTTTGTGAGTGCTGGGCAGCATAGCTCTTTCCTGCTCCCCCCTGAGTCCTTATCACTAGAGGCACCTTAACCTGGCCTCCATATAGGACTTTATTAATCCATCCTCACTTCTCTGCCAGTTTTTGCTGACTCATAAATAGCATCCAATATTCTCATCACTCTTAAGCCTTTCTCACCTGAAGAAGAGGGTTCTTTTCTCTCTTTGATACATTTGATAAAATGGGCGATTTCCCTTTCCATTCCAGAGGTAAAATCTTCCTTTTTTACCTCTGGGGTTACCTCTACTGAGGTATCTCCAAATTCCTGATAAACTTTAAGGGGATTGGTCATTGCCCCTCCCTTTGTGCCAAAGAGGCTAAGGAAAAATTGAGGTTTGGTAAATGTCTCCCAGCTTATCTCTAAATTTATGGTAACTCCATTATTGAGCTTAACTAAAGCAGAGGCTAAATCATCCACTGGCATAAACTTGTTATAGGTTACACCGTAAATGGAAGTGACATCAAAGTTATCAGCCAACCACAAGGATAAATCGAGCATATGAGGACCCATATCTACTAGACCTCCCCCTCCTGACTTTTGTTTATCCTTGAACCAGTTAGTAGAATCCTTAGGAAATGTCTTCCTTCTTAAGGCTACTGCCTTAATATAATAGATATTTCCAAGTTCTCCCTGTTCGATGAATTTTTTTAGAACTTGCATTTCGGGAATGTAACGATAATTCATCCCCACCATTAAAACCTTCTTTTTCTCTCTGGCTACCTTAACCATTTTTTCTGCTTCCTGACTATTCAAGGCCATTGGCTTTTCCACTAAGACATCTTTTCCTGCCTCTAAGGCCCCAATAACTACGGGACAGTGGAGGAAATTGGGTAGAGCGATGCTTATTACCTCTAATTCTTTTAGCTTTAGAAGTTCTCGATAGTCCTTGAAAGAATGAGGAACGGAATATTTCTGAGAAAAGCTCTTTAGCTTTTCCTCATCTAAGTCAGCAATAGCCCATATCCTTACCTCTGGATTCTTACTATAACCATAAAGATGGTTTTCCCCCATACCCAATCCAATTACTCCTGCCTTGAGCATATCTATCCTCCGTTGATTTCATTTTCCCTTTAGGCAATATCCCTCCATTGCTTTACAGAGAGCTTCGATATTCTCCAAGGGGGTATCCCCTCCATATATAGAGCCAAAGACCATCAATCCCCCTCGAGGAGAACCAAGTGTTTGCACGACTTCCCTAACTTGCCTTCTGATATCCTCCGGTCTACAGAAAGGAAACATCTGTCGGTCTAAATCAAGGTTAATACACATTTTGCCTTTATATATTCTCGCAATTCCTTTTAGGGTATTGGCACGAAACTGTGGATCATGCATGGATACCCCACATTCAATCAAATCATCAATGATCTCTAAAAGACGGCCATCAGAAGAAAGAGAAACATGTGTTCCTTTCTCTCGACAGGTGGTAAATATTTTCTTAAACATAGGTTTAATATACCTGCGAAATTTTTTCGGGCTTATCATCAAACTATTTTGTGTGCCTATATCGGTATGAAAACCAATTACATCCACTCCTATTTCCAGCCACTTATTAACAAGTCTCATTTCGTAGTCTAAGAGCATCTCAATTAATCGAGGAAGCTCAGGCGCATCAGTAGCAAAATCAATCATTAAATTCTCAAATCCCCTTAAGAAGTATAAACGGTCAAAGAGACGGCCTCCAAAAGCTGTTATCAAAAAGCCTTTTCTTTTTCGTTCTTCAATATATTTCTTGACCACCTTCCAATCCCAGTTTCCCCGTTCGGTAAGACTTGAGTCATATTCCTTCAGCGGATCTGGCATCCTATAAGCATCCAAGGCTTTCCAGTCAGCTAAAGGATGTTCTACTACTTGACCTTCTAATCCTCCCTGAGCACTATACCAGAGGCAATCCCAGTTGTCCCGATAATATTCTCCTTCTCTATAACGAGACGGAAAATTGTCAAAGTCTATGCTTCCCTTCTTATAGTCTTCGAAAATCAAGGGATGGCGTAAGACTAGCTCTTCCAATTTTCCCCTGTGTTCATGCCAGACTGCTGGAGAAAAACCAACTGAACAGGGAATCCATTCTGGATTATGGAATTCTATGGTTCTTAAATAATTCTCTCTCTCCGTCATATTTACCACCTCATCCACATGGACGTATCCTCTTTATTCTTTCATCCCTCATATACCTATCTAGACTAATCTCTATCTAATTATATTAATTTCTACTATATTCCGAGTGATTTTAAATAGTCCCTGCTCTCTGTTATAGCCTGTAAGACAGGAATTTGAGCTACATCTTGTTCATAAACGATGTATTCAAGATTATATTTCTTAGCAGTCTCATAGGCCCTTTTTAGGTCGACATCGCCTTTACCCAGTTCTGTCCAGGTAATCGCTTTTCCCTTTAATACAGTATCCCAGTCAATGGGTGGATTCCCTTTTATAAAAGCATCTTTGAAATGATAGTATCCACATCTATCCTTGTATCTTTTAATAAACTCAGATGGTTTCTCTCCTCCAATGTGGACCCAGGCTACATCTATGTTAAACTTGACTAATTCTGGATCCGTCTCCTTGCCTAAAAGGTCTATTCCCTTGATGCCATCAAACTCCTCAAATTCAAAAGAGTGATTATGATAGCAAAAGGTAAGAGATGCTTCTTTACACTTTTTGCCTACCTTATTAAATATAGATGCAGCTTCCTTAAATCCAGCCAGCCCTTTGCCTTTCCCTACATCGCTACAGATGAGATATTTTGCTCCTATAGCTAAGGTGTTTTCAATGAGTTTATCTACATCTTTGTCTTTACCAAAATCATCAAAGCCACCGTGGGTAGCTGCATACTCCAGCTCATATTTTTTACAGGCCTCTTGCAACTCTCCGGGAGAATAAGCATCAAAAAGAAAGCTTATCTCAACAGAGTCATAACCTGCTTTTTTACAGTCTTTAAGCACTCCCTCCAAATCCTTTCTTTCTCTGTCTCCAAAAACGATTAATTGAACTCCCACCTTTACCGAAGACATCTCACTCCTCCTTTTTCTAATATTTAGTATCTGTACTCTGCAACCTATCTTTTATCCTTATTCTGACAATACAAACAATTTAAGGTGCTTCAAGCCCAGTCTTAATCCCTCATCCGTTTTGTTTCCTTCAAATACCGGATCTTCATGCTCTATAACTATATCTCCTTTGTATTCTATATCGTAGAGAGCACCGATGAACTTCTGCCAGTTTACCTCTCCTAAGCCGGGCAAGCGGTATCTCCACCAGTTCGTGCCTAAGATTCCTTCTTTATATAAATCACTCTTGATAATTTCCGTATCTTTGGCATGAACAGCGAAGATTCTTTCTTTGAAATCATAGACTCCCCTGAGGTAATCAATCCCTAGCCAGAATAAATGAGAGGGATCATATTCCAGACCAATGGATTGGGAAGGAACAGCCTCAAAAAGAAGCTCCCAGATAGCTGGACTATAGCCGATGTTTCCGATGGAGAAGGGATAGCTACTCATATGTGGACAATTCTCCATAGCAATTCTCACTCCATTATCCTCGGCTATTTTAGCGTATTCAGTAAATACCTTTTTGTAGAGAAATAGGTTCTCTTTTGGCGTCTTCTCCCTATCACCCCAGGTATTGGTGGTAACGATGCTTGTTCCGAACTCCTTAGAGGTCTTGAGCACGTCTACGAAATATTCATTGTTTTCTCTACGTTTATTCTCATCAGACTCCAGGTGATTAACAGAACAGGCAAGGTTAGAGATTCTTATTCTATTTTGGGTAAAGACTTGCCTTACCCTCTCTATCTTCGTCCTTGTTAGCTGCCTTACATCCAGAGCCGAACCTGGAATTACTGGAACCTCTAGACAACCAAAGCCTGCTTTTTTAGCAAACTCTACTCTTTCCTCAGAATATTCGGTTAAAAATCCTATCCTCATTATTACTTCCCCTCCCCTAGTCTTTCTCCAGATAGCTCAACTGCCTCAAAACCATATCTCTTCAAGTTCTCAAACTTCTCTTTTAAACTTTTTCCTAGGGCCAAAACTTCCCAACGAACAACCCAAATGGTATCAGCATCTCATCTCTACTTTCGAAACAATTGAGACAAACGCCCACATTATCTCTGTCAATAAAGCAATATGTCTTCTTAATGGATTCTCTCATCAAACCAAGGATTCCAAGAATTTACTACCGGCCGCGATTAGTATTACACTTTTAAAGTATTCAGTTCCTGGTGTAGAGAATCTAGAGTAGACCTGGTATCTCAATTGTCAAAGAATCTACTTCAACACTTTTTGAACAAGCCAAAAACAAGAAAAAATACTTAAAGTACCTTTATGCCCTTAGAAGAATTAAAGGATATAGATACCCTTCAGGGTAAATGGGCTAAAGTTATCCAGTTAGCTCTAGAGCTCTCGCTCAACTAAAGTCTTTTGAAAAGGTTCATTGATTAAAAGATAGTAGCAGCAGGATTGTGGAGACTGTGGAGAGCTCGAAGAGCTATCCAAGTGATGTGGGTAATCTAAAAGATTATCCTCTAGAGCCTCAGTATCCACAATGGGACTCTCAAGCCCTCTTAAGAACCTATTCCCTACGATTAGACCTCACTCAGTTTCAAATAATAGGTTAAGAATAACCGACCTTCCATTTCTGTGCTCTAATATCAAGCCCTACAACTATCAAAGTCCTCTTTTCAAAGAACAACTATGACCTGACTCCAAAGAAAATTTCATCTTTTTACTTTGTTGATTTATCATATTTACCTTTCATATTCCTTCATGTAACTATAATGCCATTTGGCAACCTACTGGATCTTTATTAAAATAGAATTAAAATCCAAAGGAGGTCAATGGCAATGATAAGAAACAAGACAGAGGAAAGAAAGAGACGTCTGTCCACCAAGACTTTAGATCAAGCTTTCAGAAAGGAGGTAGAAGAAGGTCTCAACTGTTCCCCTATCGAGTCGAAAGCGCTTCTTGATATTGTCAAAGAAATTTACATGCCCTATCTGTATGATAACCAAACTATTCATCCAGGGCAAATGGTAATCATGGGGATCAATATCGATGAACCCCCTGGTAAACCCTTAGGAAAATGCAAGTTTAAACCCATTGTAATAACTAAATACAATGGAGAATCTGACGATAATATCCGCCTGAAAAATGGCTATCAGGGAGTAACTGCCCTAAAACGCCTCCAGCTCAAACGTATAGCAGAAGAGGCTAAAGACCAAGGAGTTCTCTTGACAGCTGAAGACTTTGCCTATAAGGTATTTAATTGTGGTTACCGAACTACCTGTCGAGACCTGAAATACTTTCGCTCAAAGAGAATTACCATCCCGGTAAGATCACAACAAAAGGATATTGGACGAGCTCTCACTCATCGAGTTAGGGCAGTTGAGCTTTACATCCAGCGCAAACTTCTTACTCAAATCGCTCAAGAAATGAGACATAGCCTGAATTCAATTCAGAACTATATTAACAAGTTTGCTCGCGTAGCCTCCCTTACCAAGGAGGGACACTCAATATCAGAAATAGCCTTTGTCGTTCAGATATCCCCAAATTTGGTTAAGAAATATCAAGAGCTTTACGAGAAGTTCAACACTCCTGAGTATTCTAAGAGAATTGAGGAGATTATCACTCAGTTCAAGCCTAAAAAAAGGGGCCAAGAAAACAGGAGCATAAAGCCATGATAAGAGATATTCATAGGGATATGTGGAAACCTCAAAGAGCGAAAAACTTTGATAGTGCTATCAGACATTTCATCCAGAGTGAATTTCCCCGACTTGGTGGTCCTAAGGTAATAGATCTATTCTGCTGCCAGATAAGAAAGTTCATTGATCAGTTCTATCCTAAAGGTGAATATGTAAGCTTTGGTCAGCTTCCCTGGTGCGCAGTGGCCAAAGAGGATCTTCCCGGAAGGGCAAAAACAATAGCCCAGACTAAACTAAGATCTGTCATCCTTTCTCTTGTGGAGGATGAGGATTATGTAAAGCTTGAATCTGGCTTACCCTTTAGGGAAGTAACTAAAGACAGAATAGCCCGAGTTATGATACAAGCAGATAAGAATGAGGTTGAACTCACCACGACTGAGCTTGCTCTTATGTTTAGTTATACTCATACTCGAATCTGCCAATTTATTGCCCAGTATGAGAAAGAGCACGACTGCATCCTTCCCCGACGAGGTACAATTCATGACATAGGAAGAAGCGTTACCCATAAAGTTGAAATATGTCGCAAGAAACTACTCGAGGGAAAAGAGACTTCCGACATTGCTAAGGAATGCTACCACGATCCCCTGAGCGTAGATAAGTACCTTTTAGAGCTACACAGGGTTAATTTCTGCAGGAAAAAGGGTATGAGCAAAGAGGAGATATCTTTCTCTATCCAACGCAGTGTCAATCTCGTAGAAGAATATCTCAAGCTAATTAAGGAGATAGAACATCAAAGAACCAAATAAGTTAATGAATACCAACTTGCCACATGGCATAGCTAACTTTTGACAGTACCAAATCTTCACTATTGCTGAAGATTGTTATTTGGCTTTCTATGGTTTCAAGACTAAAGTTTCATTAGTTCTTTAAAAAACGGTTTTGAAGAAAGCAGGAAAAAGGCTTGCCCGGCGTTCTCATTTTCTATTATCCATAAAGATTGGATTAGAATAAGCTATGCAGTCATTTTCATCTGTACACTCTAATCTTAAATATTTTTCATTACCCTTTAGTTTAAATTCAAACTGAGAAAAAAGACAGTTCTTCTTATCAAAATCTTTCCTTCTTTTATCGGATATCAAAGAAATTTTCTTTACGGGTGAGGTTTTACCATAACATTCTCTTTCCTCTATCTGAAAGTCCAGAATAGCCGGCCCATAACTAGAATAAAAGTTTCCCTCTTTAATGGCGGCTAAAATGCTATCAGCCGAGAGAGAGGATGCTTTAACCATTATCCAGCAACAGCCCATATCCTCACCCATTGGTGTACCCTGTGGGCCATGTCCATCATCACTGGCAAAACCCCATATTCTTTGTCCCTTTTTTAAAAGTTCGTCCCAGTAAGTGGTAGAATAGGCCTTTTCTCTTTCTCGACAATAGAAATTGCAGTTAAAAACCTCTAGCCCTATGTAACCCTCAACAGCAAAAATAGCATTCAAGGGAAGATCAGAGCCACACGGATGAGCAAAAACTATCTCTGCTCCCTGTTCTTTAATCTGGCGAATAACTTCCTCTTTGCTGGTATTTTCAGTCTTTACTATATCACCTTTCATATTTATTGCTACAAAATGAGCGCTCTGACCTTTATCTAACATGACGTCATATTCTGCTCCTTTTAGTACTAAACACTTTTCCTCTCTCTCACCTTCTACTTCGGTTACCTTATTATGGTCAGTGATACACAAAAACTGGTAGCCTCTTTTTTGGTAATAATTGACTCTTCTGCGGGGTGTGAAAGGCCCGTCAGAATTAGTGGTGTGACTATGCAGATTTCCTTTATACCAATTTCCTTCTACTTTGAAAACATTCATATAATTCCCTCCTTTCTGCAAAGATTTCTCATATATAGAGGTCTGCCTACTTCAACTCAGCGAAACTTTAAACAATCTCCTCACCTTTATTCTCAAAAAAAATTACGGGAGGAGAAACATTCCTCCTGCCGTAATTAAACCAGCTTATTTCTTCAAGAAAATTTGTGCTGGTATCTCGTGAATCAGCTCGCTAATATGAGGACTAGGCACATTCCTCACTGCATTATTAACTATCCTGTAGTTCCCTGTGACAGGTAAGTCTACCGCACCAAAACACCAGAAGTTGTCCTCCCGGATTTTGGCTATCTCCAGAACCATCTCAATCCTCTTTTGCTCACTAGCCTCACCCAGGGCTTGTTTTCGAATTTCGTCTATTCGCTTAAAGTCCTCGGGCGGCTCTACGCCTTCCTTGCCATCAGTTACAAGCCATCGGGTCCACTCTACGGCTACAGACCAAACAGGATACAAAGGCACAAAGTCAGAGTAAGTGAGAGGATTTATGGGGCGTCCTCCTGGGCTCTTCGGTACGGAGGTTAGGTCCCAGTCTCGCGAATCCTTCATGGCCATTGCAGTAGGAGCTAAAGGTTTACTTATTAGTTGTACACCCACTTCCTTCCAGTAGCTTTCGTACAACTCAGATATTTCCATGCCTTCTGCCATCCCCATGTGTACAAGATTTACCAATCTCAATCGCTCACCATCAGAGCGCAGGCGGTAGCCTTCCGCATCACGGCTGGTAAGTCCAATCTCGTCCAAAAGTTGATTGGCCAGGTCAGGATCGTATTGAAGATGATTTTTGAAAAGTTGCTCACCATAGTAGGGTGGACCATCGATAAGAGTCGGACTGGAGATTGAAGCCAGTCCTTGATAGACAAGCTCGTTCACTTCTTCTCTATCGATGGCTACTGAAAGAGCGATCCGGAAGTTCTTATCATTGAAAAGCTTCTTTAGTACCGGATCTGTATGGGAGAAGTTGAACTGAATTGAACCCATATTGTAAGGTAACCATCGGTATGGTATTATTCGATAATCGGCTTGCTCCTGCCTTTCTATTACCAATTGTTTATCCCCTATACCATAGATGTTTTCAGCTACATCTATGTCGCCGGCAAGAATTTTAAGCAACTGGGCTTCTGGGTCTGGTACAAGAAGCTCCTCTATCCTATCAACATAAGGAAGCTGATTACCCTCAGTATCGACCATCCAATAATAAGGATTCCTAGTCAGAATTTGTATCGGGTCACTCCAACTGTTTTGAGCTACCCAAGGTCTGATCACGGGACGATCCGGCGTTCGCCAAGCATCCCAAAGTCCTTCTTTGGCCGAAAAGAGAGCTGTCCAGGTATCAAAGCCCTCGTCTTTCACTCTTTTCTCTAGTACATCTGCCGGGGTATACTTAGGGTGAAACTGCTTCAAGTAATGTTTTGGGCTGAAGGCATCAGGTCTCCATCTGGCGAAAGTCTCAATAAACATCCCATAAGGCTCTTTAAAAGAGACCTCAACCGTATAATCATCTATCTTTGTCATCACCCCTGGCTCTCCACCGCTCACCACGGTAGCAGGCGGGCTTGGAGAAAGCTCCTTATTTAGAGCTACATCATCCCAATAGAATAGAAGGTCATCGACAGTGAAGGGAACCCCATCACTCCAGCGCATTCCTTTTCGTAGATAGAGAGTATATGTTTTGACATCGGCACTGCTCTCCCAGCCTTTGAGTACACGAGGGAAGAGTGTCGTCATGTCCGGGGAGTAGGCAATCAGCCACTGGAAGCCACCAAAATCCATATACATGGTGCTTAATCCCATATTAATGAGACGGAGAGCGCCTCCATATTGACCAATTTCCTCTGCTGGTTGCACCACCAATGGATCCTCAGGAAGTCTTTCCTCTAGTGGGGGAAGCTCTCCTGCAGCTACCATTGTTCTGAGCATGGGAGCCTCAGAGAATGCTAGCTTTTTCCCCGATATCTGCTCATATTCATCCAGATTATAAGGCACTGCATATTGAGCCAGGGCTGAGGTTACTCCCACCAGGCAGATGGCTGCAACCAAAAGTGTTAGCACTAGTTTTCGCATCATTCTTTATCTCCTTTTGATATTTTCATGATTTCATATCTCTTGGTAAATAAAGTGATTCTTACCCGGCTAATGGCCTATTTACCTTTAACGGGCTTAAGAGTTTCCCCGGGATGCTTCCTTCAGGATGTCATTGTCCAAGGAAAGATCTGCTACTAGCTTCTTCAGCCGGCTATTCTCCTTCTCCAGCTCTTTTAGTCTTTTTACT
>SDBS01002397.1_pt1 | contig 18729 bp, 15 predicted proteins | sample 2277091 | NCBI WGS metagenome assembly SDBS01 (sample SAMN10404972, study PRJNA504765) | marine sediment metagenome | isolation source: marine sediment core GS10_PC15, 163 cmbsf | place: Arctic Ocean: Southern Knipovich Ridge | collected 2010 | reverse complement strand
GTCGAGGGCCTCCTGCGGCATTTCCTGAGCGGCATAGCACTCGCCGATCCAATACACCGCGTTGTCCGAGAGCTCGGTGTTCGGCCACCGCCTGTGGTATTCGGAAAAGCCGTCCCTCGCGAGGTCGTAGTTGCCCCGCATGTAGTCCTCGTAGGCCGATCGATACAGCTCCTCGGGGCCGGCGGCGCCCCGGGAGGACATCGCCATCGCCCCGGCCGCTCCGGCGGCTGCAGCCCCCGCGGTCCCGGCGCCCCCCTCTTCGGTCGATGCCGCGGAAACCGGCGGCAACACTGCCCCGCCTGCGCCCATGGTCCGCCCGGCGGCCAGCTCCTGGGAAATCTGCTGCAGGCGGCGGGTGGTGAGGTCGAGGCTGGCATGCAGGGCCTCGATCTGCTCCTGGAGCGCGACAACCCTCTGCGCGAGATCGGCATTCGAGCGTAGATTCTGGTTGGTCAAGTCCTCCATCGAGGTTTTCATGGCCCGCAGGTCCGACTGATCTATGACCTCGGTCTGCAGCGTGTCTACCGAACGCTGGACGTCGGTGATCTCCCGGTGCAGCAGGGCCATGTCCTCCGACGAGCTGCAGGCGGCGAGTGAGACGACGGCCAACAACGAAGCCATCAGGCAAATCGTACGCATGACATTGCTCCTATCGCGCGGTAATCACGAAGTGCGAACGGCGGTTGAGCCTCCATGCGCTCTCGTCGCGGCCGAGCGCGAAGGGCTTTTCCTCGCCGTACGAGATGATCTGTATCCGCTGCGAGAAGATGCCGAGAAAGGCCATGTAATCGCGCACCGTGCTCGCCCGGCGCTCGCCCAGAGCGAGGTTGTACTCGCGGGTGTTGCGCTCGTCGCAGTGGCCCTCGACGAGGATGGAGATGGCCAAATGCTTCTGCAACCAGGCGACGTTCCGGGTCAGTGTCTCGCGGGCGGCAGGTGTGAGATCGAATCGGTCGGTGTCGAAGAACACGTCCTCGAGATACCCCTGTGCATTGAGCTGGGCGAGATCCTCCGGCAGCTCTTCGGTCACCTCCTGCGAGACGATGGTTTCGGTGATGGGTTCTTGTACCACCTCCTCCGGTATCGTGGCCGGATCTTGAATCGGGGCCGGCGTTGGCGACGGGGGCGGCGCCTGTACCTTCGAGCCGCTGCTCTTGCAGGCCCCCATGTACAGGGCGATCAATATCACCAGGACCGTTGCCGTCATGCGCGTCACGTTCCGCATATGAGCCTCCTGATCTCGCCACGCGGACAGCCGGTTGTTCTACGCCGGGCGCCGCGCGCGTGTAGGTCTGTGCGGGCCCACTCTATCAGGGCATCAGGTCACGAACAACCAACGCCCATAACAGGAGATTCTACTCGGCGTGATCTGTGTCATATCCAGCGGGTGGTTCGGCCACCAGACCACCGTCGGGGCGATCGAGCCGGCCGTCGCGTTCGCGCTTTGCGAGGAAGTCATAGAGAACGATGGAACCCGCCACCGCCAGGTTGAGGGAGGGCACGAGCCCCCATTGCGGAATCTGGACGATGAGCTCCGCCTCATCAAGCAGATCGGCCGGGATGCCGCCGATCTCACCACCGAGGAGAAAGCAGGGTCGTTGGGGGTACTCGGCATCGAAAAGATTGACCGCCCGCGCGTCGAGCTCGACCGCCACCAGATCCCACCCCTTTTCTTCGCGGTAACGGCGGAAGGCCGCCGCGTCGTTCAGGTGGATTACGGTCGTAAAAAGCTCCGAGGTGCGGGCCGCCTCCACGTTCCACTCCCGCTCACCCACCAGCACCACCTCTTCGGCGGCTGCGGCATGGGCGGTGCGGACCAGGGATCCCACGTTGTGCTCCTTGGTGATGTCCCAGGCCGCGATCGCCATCGCCCGCAGCCCCCGGCGGTACTCCTCCCGGCGCCGCTGCCGCCGCTCCATTGCAAGTTGGTGTTTGAGGTCGGTCACCACTTTCAATGCGATGTTATCAGCCCTTCCTAAACAGCAATTCTCCCCGTTGGTTCGCCCGGCGAACCAACGGGGAGAATTGCTTACATAACGAAACCCCGCGGGAGCGGGATTTCGTCGCGGCGGGTGTGCCCGCCCGGACCTTTTCGGTGGGTAACGCGGCCGTGAGGTCCGTTCAACACCCGCGGTCCCTGGGGACAATTCGAATATCGGTCTCGAACGCGCCAATGTCAAGGGGGGTAAAAGGAGGAAAAATCGAGTGCAGACGAAAACTCGCCGGAAAGTCGCAGCGTCATCACGTATCCTCCGGCGCAACCCAGTTTTGAGTTCTTAGTTTTGATTTTTGAGTTTCCACCCAACCCACCGGGATTCTCGGGCGAGTGAGGGATAACTCAAAACTCAAAACTCATAACTCAAAACTCAACACTCTCCCCCAGCGACTCGGGGGTGAACGCATTCGGGAGCAGCTCCCCAACACTCGTCACGATCCGGTCACCCGCCAGGTTCGCCAGAATGACCGGGAACTCCCCGAACTCGGTCAGTACCTGACGACAGGCGCCACACGGCGACGCCGGCGGGCTCGAATCCGTGACCACCACCACGGCCCTGAGAACCTCTGTGCCCGCTGCGACTGCGGCCGCCACGGCGTGCCGCTCGGCACAGACGCTGAGACCGTAAGAGGCGTTCTCGACGTTGCACCCGACGTGGACGCTCCCGTCGGCGCCCAGGACCGCGGCGCCCACCGCAAACCCCGAGTAGGGAGCGCGCGCGCGGGCGCGCACCGATGTCGCGGCCTCCACCAGGCGGTCGATTTCCCTCTCAGTGAGCTCCGTCATGGAGCCACTATACGCTGATCAATCCGCGTCGCGGCACGGGCACACCGAATGGCAAGCCGCGAAGCGGCGACAGATTCATGGCCTGGGGCGTGAGCCCCCAAAATGGGACAGGCCGCCATTCCGTCAAGCCGCGAAGCGGCGACAGATTCATAGCCTGGGGCGTGAGCCCCAGGAGAACAGATGTTGATTACCGGTGAGCCCGGAACGGGCGACAGACTCTTTCGTATGTCTGTCGCCGCTGCTGCGGTTCGGTCTAACGTTTGCGCGTACCGGAGGATTTCGTCGAGGAGCTACCTGACGAACTGCTGCCTCCGGACGAGCGGCTGCTGCCCGCGGAACCTCGTGAGCTGCCGCCGGATGATCGCGAACCACCCCCGGACGAGCGGGAGCTGCCGACCGACCTGGATCGCGGAGCCGAGGAGCGGCTCGGGCTGCTCCGGACCGAGCTCGAGGAGCGCGAGCTCGGCGCTCGAACCCGTGCCGAGCTTCGGCTCGAGGAGTATCCGCCCGTCGAGCTCGACGTTCTCGATCGGGGCACGACCACTGGGCGTTGGGTCCCGATCCGTCCGGAGCTGGATCGCGGGGTCACCAGCTGCCGAGATCCACCGCTCGATGAGCTCGAACCGATGGTTCGTGAGCTGGATCGCGGGGTCACCAGCTGCCGGGATCCACCGCTCGATGAGCTCGAGCCGGTGGTTCCGGAGCTGGATCGCGGAGCCACGAGCTGCCGCGATCCCCCGCTCGATGATCTCGAACCGATGGTTCCCGAGGTCGTTTGGCCGCTTCCCGAGTACATGGTCGGCCGGTAGAGATTGGGCTGGACGGTCCGTGGACCGCTCGACGGAGCGAACGGCGAGCCGGTGCCCGCCGTCAGACGGGGTGCAACCGTCTGACGGTTGGATCGGACGCTATCCGCCGGGGGACGACCGAGATCGGCGTAATTGGTCTGCCGTCCGAGCTGCCGCACGGCGTCCGCGCTCAAGGAGCTGTCCCGCGCCATCAAGGGGCTGACGTCGGTGGAGGAGCGCGACTCCACTCCTCGGAAGACCCGCTCGATTTCGGATCCGGGGCTCGCAATCCTCGGCGATCTGGTCGCCAGGGGCCCGCTCATCACCACCCCCATCTGATCTCCGGTCCTCGGCATGGCACGATCTCCAGACCTCGCCAGGCGGGACAGGTTGGGGCTCGCGAAATCATCCTGCGAGACGACCGTCCAACCCCTGCGGTCCACCGACGCCATCCGCACCCTGCCGTTGATGTCGATGGCACGCTCCGACGCCATCCGCGACGACGAGGCGTCTGCGGCGAGCCTGCCGCTGGCGGCGCGCGCCGGGGGCATCACGTCACGGCGTCGCGGCTGAGCGTGGCCGCCGCCGCCACCCGGATAGCCCGGCCGGTAGGGCGGACGGTACGATGGGTAGTAGCCGCCGTAGGAGTTCCAGTACCAGGAGTTGTAATAACCGTAAGGACACCAACCGACATAGCCAGGCCACCAGATCCAGCTCACCCAGGCCGGACCCCAATACCGCCCCCACGACCACACCCATCCGAAGCCGACGTCGTGGTACCACGAGCCGTAATGGTAGGGCAGCCATCCCCAGGGCTCGTAGGAAATCCACGCATAGCCGGTGGCGGTCCAGTGCCAACGACCGGCGCGATAGGGCTCCCAGCCGCCGCCGACGGACGGTTGCCATGCCCACGTGTTGATCGAATCAACGTAGATCCAGCTCCCGTAGTTGTCGAGTTGGGCGGCCTGCCGTGAGTACCGGAGGTCGACGTGCTGGGCACTTTCACCCGCCACAATCTGGCGTCGCATTTCGACCCAGGCCGCAAAGTCGTCGTCCCAGCTGAGCTGGAACCCTGTCTGCTGCACCTCGCCGCCCCCCACCTCGGCGGTGGTCATCTCACGCACCAGCACGCCGCCGGCCGAGGTAGCGGCCTCGGCGAGACCTTCCACGACCTCGATGCTGAGCCCACCGGTAGGCAGGGCCCGGAGGCGGTAGAGGCCCCGCTCGTCGAGATAGACGGTGGCGCCCCTGCTGTCGATTCGGGTTGGTTTAGGGGAGAGGGCGAACTCGCTCACTTCGATAATGATCGAACCTTCGGCCAGAAAAATCACCGTGCGCTCGGCCTCGGAATCGCGGCTGTAGGCAACCGCGTCGAAGCTCAAGGTCGTGTATTCATCCATCCAGAGGGTATTGCCGTCGGCGAGGACCACCTCCATCCTCGCCTCACGGGCGGTATCCACGCGGTCGCCCGCCACCAGCGGCATGTTGATCACCGCCTCGAGGCTCTCGTCCTGGTTGGCGGGCTGAATCGTGGCGTACCGTTCGAGGTACGAGATGTAGCTCAACGAGGTCAGTTCGTCCTCGGTAGAGGCCATCGCCACGTTGGTGAGTGCGAGGAACAACCCCGCGATCAGGACCTTTCGCATGGTCCACCTCCCGTTACACCCTCGGTAGGTGCAATTGGTGTGCCAGCTCTTTTCTTCGCGCCGTGCCTTGCGGGCCCGGCGCGAACAAAAGAGAAAGAGGTCGATAATTTCGGATTGCGGATTGCGGATTGCGGATTTGTCACGGTGAAGCCGAACGGGCGAAGCCGGAAGCACGAAGCCGGATTGTAGATTTGCCCCCACCCGCCCATCAGATTCCTGGATGGAGGGGCGAAAATTCGAAATTCGAAATTCGAAATTCGAAATTTCCGTCTACTCCCGCCTCAGCTTCCTCATCTCGGTGAGCTGTTGGGTCTGGCGGATCTTGATGAGCGTGCCCGCCGGGTAGTAGCCGCTGCGAACGCTGGCGTTAACGTAGGTGACCGAGCCCGGGCCCATCAGCACGCCCGGGTTGAGAACGGTGTTGCAGCCGGTCATGCAGCCGTCGCCGAGGATGGCGCCGAACTTTCGCAACCCGGTGTGGATGGTCTCGCCACCGGCCGAGAAGCTGACCTCTCTGCCGACATTCTTGACGTTCGAGCAGATCGTGCCGGCGCCGAGATTGACGTCGCGGCCGAGGATGGAGTCGCCGACGTAGGCCTGGTGCGGCGCTTTGGCGCCGGGGAGGAGGATCGACCCCTTGACCTCGCTGTGGGCGCCGACCGTGCTGCCGGCGGCAAGCACCACGTTCTGTCGGATGTACGCCCCGGTCCGGATCTCCACCCCTTCGTCGAGGACCGCCGGTCCGACGATCACCGCCCCCGGCTCGATCCGGCAGCCCGGTGCAATCGCGATGCGGTCCCCCAACAGATGGACGCCGGCCGGGAGCTCGACACGGATCTCCCAGTCGCGCCGACCTTCGAGGTAGTCCACGAGCCTCTGCCCGAGAGCCGACCACACCGGCTCGTCGGGGAGGAGCAGATCCGCGTGGGCGAAGTCCTCGAGCTCGAAAAATACGGCGGGACGAAGGTCGATCATGCGGGAATCTCCTCGGGATCGACAACGCGGCGTTTGACGACAACCAGGGTCTGGTCGTCGATCGGCGGCGAGACGGCCGAAAACCCGTCGACATCGGAAAAGACACGATCGACGATGGCAACAGGATCGAGGTGGCGCACCGCCCGTACTGCGTGGGTCAGACGGTCGCTGCCGTACTCCTCGTCGTTCTCGTTGGTCGCCTCCGTGATGCCGTCGGTATATAGAACCAGCAGATCCCCCGGGTTGAAGGAATCGATGCCGATGGCGTAGCGGGCGTCCGGGTTTGGTCCCAGGATCATGCCCCCGGTCTTGAGAAGGACCACCGTTCCGTCGCCACGAACCAGCAGGGATGGGGGGTGTCCGGCGTTGCAGTGGATGATCGTCCCGTCGAGACTGATCTCGGCCAGGAACAGCGACACGAACTTGGTCGCCATGCGGCTGCGGTGGATGATCCGGTTGAGACGCTGAATGGTCCGGGTGACCTTGAACTCGCGGGAAAGGCCCATGCGCAGGCCGGTGAAGACGTCGCGCACCTGGAGCGCAGCCGGCAGCCCGTGTCCGGTGGCGTCGGCGATGGTGACGTCGAAGATGTTGTCGTCGAGCGTGATGACGTCGTAGAAATCGCCGCCGACGATTTCGGCCGCAACCGTCCGCGCCGCAATCTCGAAATCGCCGGGCTGCGGCAGGTGGCGCGGGAGGATCGAGTTCTGGATCAGGCGCGCATCCTCCATGATCGCCGTCATGCGCTCCTCACGCAGCTTCTGGTTGATGGCGAGGCGAATGATGTTGAGGGTAGCGACGACGTTCTCGTTCTCGTCGCCCGCGGGCTCCACGTCGAAGGAGAGGACATAGCGCGCGTCCGCCACCGCGATGGCAGCGAAACACTCGCGGGTTCTCAAATCGGCCTCGAGCCTCTGGTCGAGACGTGGGTCGTCCCGTCTCATGACCACCGATCCGACGTCAAGGAGCTGTTCGAACGGCGGATAGGTCTTCAACACCCGCAGCCCGATCGGATCCCGAGAAGCATCACCGAAGGTCTCGACCAGCTCGTAGCTGCCGTCATCCTGGGCATAGATTCGGCCGCCCTTGATCCCGAGGTCGTCGGCGAAGTTTTCGGCGATGAAGTCCGCGGCCTTGTGGATGGTCTCGAGCGGAGTCGAACCGAGGGCGATGGTCTCCAGCGCACGCTCGACGCGGTGGAACAGCGAAATCGAGGATCTCGTCATGGGCGGATCATGCCACGGGCGGCACCGCGGTGCAAGGCCGTAACCCCCCACGGGCTGCAGGCATAAAGGTACGCGAGGGACCGCCGTCTGTGCCTCTCGAATACTGTATTCCAAAAGGGTGATATACTGCCCACGCTCCGTTCACCGCGGGAGCGAGGAGGATTTGGGTGAAAAGCACGCCGCTTCTGATTTTGACCGCGATAGCCGCCGCGGCAACCCTGGTCGGGACCGCCTGCGGTCGTCCCGAAGGAGCACCGCCGGCCGCCGCGGAGACGGTTTCGATCCACGGCTCGGTGACCGTCGAATGGGAGAAGGACTTTCCGGCCGCCATCGAACGTGCGAGGTCCGAGGGTAAGCCGGTGCTCGTCAATTTCTATGCCGACTGGTGCGTGTGGTGCAAGCGGCTCGAGTCGACCACCCTGCGGGACGCGAAGGTGGCCGCCCTGTTGAGTGACCGAGTGGTTCCCGTCAACCTCAACGTGGACGGGGACGGCCGCGAGCTGTCGAACCGGTATCACGTGGACGGTCTACCAACCATTCTCGTCCTCGACGCGAGCGGAAATGAGATCGGGCGCATCCCCGGCTACATGCCGCCGACCAGGTTCCTGGAGCGGGTCGAGGAGTTCCTTCAGCAGGGATAATGCTCGAATTCGGAATTCGGAATTCCCATCCGCCCTCCTCCATGACCGCTGAACCAAAGGGGTGGGTGGGCGGCATTCCGAATTCCGCATTCCGAATTCCGAATTCCTAGCGTCCCCTGGCTGCTTCGGCGGCCGCTTCGCGGTCCAACGCTTCCTGCTCTTCTGCGGTCGGCGTCGGTTTGAGGCGTTCGTCAGCTACCTCGACGGACTCGAGGGTCGGCATCGGCTCGCCGGGTTTGGGTGTGTAGTAGGGGAGCTGGAAGGGCCAGATCAGGTCCTTGATCTCGGCCATCTCCTCGCGACAGGGATCCATCGGCTCGGTGCCGTCGAGAAAGGCCTCGAGGAGGACGTCGGTCTGATAATTGCACGGGGGCACGGCCCGCTCGCCGGTGATCGCGTCCACCGGCGTGAACACCACTCCTGCCGGCACTGGGAAGTCCTCGGTGCGCTCGTCCTCGGAGAGCGTGTCGAGATAGGCAGCCATGAAGTTGTTCCAGATCGGCTGCGCGGCCTTGGCGCCGGTCATCTTCTTGCCGATGGACATTTTGCGATCGCGGCCGACCCAGACGCCGACCGTGATCCGCGGAGAAAAGCCCACGAACCACGCATCCGAGTACGAGTCGGTGGTCCCCGTCTTGCCACCGAGGTTGGCCGGCAGCCAGCGCGCCGAAAGGCCGGTACCGTGGTCGATCACGCCCTCGAGAATATATAGGGCGAGATAGGTCACGGCCTCCGGCATCACCCGTGTGCTGCTCGGGAAGAATCGCTCCACGAGGCGGCCGTCCCGATCGAAGATCTCCGAGATGTAATACGGCTCAGGCACATCGCCGAGGTTGGCGATCCCCGAGTACGCGCGGACCAGGTCGATCAACCGCACCCCGAGCGAGCCGAGGGCGAGCGAGGGATAGGGATGGAGCTCGGTGCTGATCCCGAAGTTGCGCGCTGTCTCGACAACCGACTGGCTGCCCGCCAATTGCTGCAGCTTGACCGCGGTGACGTTGTAGCTCAGCTCGAGGGCACGTCTGAGGGTCGTGATGCCGTAGTACTGGTTGTAGTAGTTCTTGGGGCAGTAGGTGAGCTCGCCGGTCCCGTCGGGGAGCAGGAAGGGCGCGTCGAAGAGGGTATCGGCCGGAGTGAAGCCGTGTTGGAAGGCGGTCAGATAGACGAAGGGCTTGAACGCCGAGCCGCACTGCAGGACCGACTGCACCGCCCGGTTGAACTCCGAGCGTTGGAAGTCGAAGCCCCCGACCAAGGCGAGAATCGCTCCCGTCCGATTGTCCATCGCGACCAGCGCACCCTCGATCTCGGGTTCCTGCAGGAGCTGGACCGTGAGGACGGCCTCGGGATCCTCGGGCAACGGGTCGGGCAGACGCACCAGCACCAGATCACCGTCCTTGAGGATCCGCTTGAGCGAGGAGGCACCGGTCCACTTCACGGCCTCGCGGTCGAGGCTCGCCGGATGGGGGCCGATGCGCAGTGCGGCCTTGCGGGTCTCGACGCCGACCACCACCGCCTTGACCATCTCACCGGGAGCCAGCTCGAGCTGCTGCCAGGAGGGATCCTCATACTCATCGGCCGATTCGACGAGCCCTTCGGCGACCACGTTGGGCGGTCGGCGGTAGCCGATGTAGGTCATCTCGAGCTCGACCAGCCCGTTGCGAAGCATGGTCTCCGCCGTCTTCTGCAGCCCCGGATCCATCGTCAGGTGCACCTGGAGCCCGCTGGTGTAGAGCGCGTCGGTGCCGAAGCGGCGCTCGATCTCCTGGCGCGTCATCTCGAGGAAGTATGCGCCGCTCGCCACCCGCTCGCGGTGGAGCTGCACGCCGAGCGGCTGCGCCACCGCCTCCTCGAAGGCGGCGGTATCGATGAATCCGAGCTCGAGCATCCGTTGCAGGACCTTGTTGCGGCGATTGAGGGCGTTCTCGGGGCGTTTGACGGGGTCGTACTTGTTGCTGGCGCTCGGGATCATTCCCGCCAGCAGCGCCGCCTCGGAAAGGCTCAGCTCGATCGCCGGCTTTTCGAAGTAGAGCTCGGAGGCCGCCTGCACACCGTAGGCGCCGTGACCGAGGAAGATCTGGTTGGCATACAGGGTGAGGATCTGGTCCTTCGAGTACCTTTTCTCGATGTCGAGAGCGAGCAGAGCCTCCTTGACCTTGCGGCTGATCGTGCGCTCACGTTTGAGAAAGAGGTTGAGCGCGAGCTGCTGGGTCAGGGTCGAGGCCCCGCCGCGCGACCCGATCCTTCGATCCAGTACGCTGTACCAGACCGCCCGCAGGATCGCCTTCGGGTCGACCCCACCGTGGGTATAAAAGTCTGCATCCTCGATCGCCACCACCGCAAGCTTGAAGTCGTCCGGGATCTCCTCCGGTCGTAGCACCACCCGCTGCTCGAGGGCGTAGGACGCCACCTGTCCGCCGTCGGCGGCGTAGATCCTGGTTGTCGCCGCCGGTTCGAAGGTGGCCAGCAGGTCGACCTGGGGCACGTGCAGCGACTGGGCAACGATCCATCCGAAGAGCGCGCCCGCCAGGCAGCCGGCCACCGCCGCCCACAGCATCACGGTGACCACAGACATGAGGCCCCCGCCGACCAGCCAATTCTTCTTGCCGGTGGTCTTCTTCCTCGCGGCGGTCCTTGGCTTCGCCGCGGGCTTCTTCTTTGGTACGACCTTCTTCGTGATCACGTGCGGACTTTATCAGATGCAGGCCCGCCGTCGAATGGCCCAGATGTGGCAATTCCGTGGCGCAGTATGGAATGGGAGGGGATAAACCCCTCCCCTACGAAGAGAACCGTAGGGCCGAGCGCATCTCGAGCCAAAAGAACCGTAGGGGCGGGGTTTATCCCCGCCCTGTTTCTGCGAGCTTTGAGTTACCCGCCCATGCCCCCAGGGTCAGGGCACCGTGCTGCTCCAGGTCTGAGTTCCACCCGACTCGAGGCCATCGGTGAAAATGTCATCGACTGATGTTGCCGGGCTCGTCGTCGATCTCGCCGACGAAATGGCGATGTTTCGAACGGGGCAGCTCGAGTGCGCCGTGCTCGCCTATCTCGAGGATTCGCGCGCCGGACGCATATATCGAGCGTCTCTTGACGCTGATGGTTCGGTGGTCTCCAGGCGATACCGGCCAGCCCGCCAGCCGCAGGGACTCCCCCACCGCCAGGTCGTTCAGCCGCGCGGAGATAATACCTGGCATGACGAGCCGCTCCTCGAGGAATCCTTCCGGCGACACCTGAACGACCCCGGTGGCTGCCACGTCGACCATGGGCAACCGGGTGTCGAATGAAGGCTCCGCACCTCTCACTGTCGCGGCACAGGACAGGAGGACCACCATCGAGACGAACACCAACAGAAGTCGTGTCGCGATTGGTTTCACCCGCGTTCCCTTCGAACAGTGCCGGAATTCGGCGTCACGCCCTCATTTCGATCGTAAGCAATAGCCGTTCAACAAGATGTGATCTGGGTCATCTATGATCCGGAGGATGGTGCGAGTGGTTCTCGGTCTCGGCAGCAACATGGGTGACAGCCGAAAGGCGTTCTCCGAGTGCCTGCAAACGCTGGCCGCGGAGGGGCGGGTGATTGCCGTCTCCCGGCTGTGGCGCTCGAGGGCGGTCGGCCCGCCCCAGCCCGATTACCTCAACGCGGCCGCGCTCGTCGAGTGGCCGGCCGAACCGCGCGCCTTGCTTGCGCGGTGCCTTGAGCTCGAGGCCGCGGCCGGCCGCGACCGCTCGGCAGAGGCGCGCTGGGGACCGCGGGTGCTCGACATCGATCTACTGCTCGCCGAGTCGGTGGTGTGCCGCGGACCCATGCTGGCCCTCCCCCATCCACGGTTGCACGAGCGTCGATTCGCCCTCGAGCCGGCCGCCGAGGTGGCGCCGGACTGGAAACATCCCCTCCTGGGCCACACGATCAGTGACCTTGCCGACGACGCGCGCGATCGCGAACCGGATGCCATTCTCGAAGTTTCCAACTTCGGATTCTCAATTCTCAATTCTTAATTCTCAATGCCCATCCACCTTCCCCATTTCCCCGGGGTCGTCATTGAGAATTGAGAACTGAGAACTGAGAATTGCCTACGTGATTGGTCGCGAGCCGGGCTTGGCGATCGGCACGCCGTCTCGGCAAAGAGGACATTCATCGGCAGTCCAGGTCGGGAAGTCCAGGTCGAGCAGCGAGCGACTCGGCAACGGAGCGAAGGGCTGGCCCTTTCCCGAACGGTTGACCAACGAAGCCACGCCGATCACCGCGGCGCCGAGACCCTCGAGAATGGCGATCACCTCGCGGGTCGAACGGCCGGTGGTGACCACGTCCTCGATCACCACGACCCGTTGCCCGGGTAGGACGCTGAACCCGCGGCGCAGGACCATGGTGCCTTCGCAGCGCTCGGTAAATATCGATGGAAGATCGAGCGAGCGCGCCGTCTCGTGGCCGATGATCAGCCCGCCCATGGCCGGGGAGATGATGATCTGCGGGTCGAGCTGTGCGCTTGACAAGGCATCGGCGAGCATTCCGCCGGCGCGGGCCGCACGGCGCGGATGCGCGAGGTAGAGGGCGCACTGGAGGTAGTCCCCAGAGTGCAGCCCGGAGGAAAGCAGGAAGTGACCCTCCTGGTGGGCGCCACACGCGGTCAGCTCGTCCAGCGTGAGCTTAGCCTGCATATCTCACCACCTCGCTACTGCGACCGGCGATTTGCAGCACGCTGCGGCGTTTGTTCCCATCGGACTGCTCGACGTACGGTTAAGTGCTACTCCGCGCCCCTCAGGTCGAAAACACCGCTGGGCGGGGCACCTCGCCGCCCTCGCCATAAAACCCGGTGAGAAACGCAGGCTAGCCCGCATTTCTCGCCGGCTTCCCGCGATAGCCAGCGGTCAAGGCTGCTCCCGCTCGATGCCGTAAGCGCGCATTTTCTTGTAGAGGTTCGATCGCGGCGTGCCGATGACACGGGCTGTGGCGGCGACGTTCCAGCCGTTGCGTTCGAGGTGATGGAGCAGGTAGGCCATCTCGGACTGTCGCTGAAAATCCTGCAGCGAGGCCAGGTCGAGCAAAGCGTCGACCGCACCGCCGGCCGGCAGAGCAGGGAGGTCCACCCCTTGGATGGTGTCATCGAGCTCCATGATCACCGCGCGCTCGACCACGTTCTTGAGCTCGCGCACGTTGCCCGGCCAGGGGTGGCGCATCATCGCCCGCAACGCATCGCCGCTCCAGGTCTTCAGATGACGGTTGTACTCGCGGCAGAATTGATCGGTCAGGTGTTCCACCAGGGGGGTGATGTCGTCCGGATGCTCGCGCAGTGGTGGAGTGCGCAAGACCACTACCGCCAGCCGGTAGTAGAGATCCTCGCGGAAAGCACCGGCCTGGACCTCGGCCACCAGGTCCTTGTTGGTGGCGGCGATCACACGGACGTCGACCCGGAAAGCGCCGCCGGCGCCGACCGGCTCCACCTCGCCGTCCTGGAGGACGCGCAGCACCTTTGCCTGGGTCTTGAGGCTCATGTCCCCGACCTCGTCGAGGAAGATGGTGCCGCCGTCGGCCTGGACGAACTTGCCGATCTGGCGACGATGGGCGCCCGTAAACGAGCCCTTCTCGTGACCGAAGAGCTCCGACTCGATGAGCTCCTCGGGGATGGCCGCGGAGTTGACGCGCACGAAGGGTTTTCGTGCGCGGTCGGAGAGGTGGTGGAGCCGGCGAGCCACCAGCTCCTTGCCGGTGCCCGACTCCCCCTGAACCATCACGGTGGCGCGGGACGGCGCAACGCGGGCGATCTCCTCTCGAAGCTGGCGCATCGACGAGCTCGCGCCGAGTAACGGCGGCGGATCCGCCGTCCCACCCTGATCCCGCGCGACTTGTCCCTGAGCCACGGCGCCGCGAACCGCCAGCAGCAGATCGGCACGGTCGGGCGGTTTGGTCAGATAACCCGCGGCGCCGCCCTCCAAACACTCGCTCGAGGTGAACTCGTCACCATGGCCGGTGAGGATGACAATCGGGATCTCGAGGCCGCGCTGGCGAAGATTGTCCATCAGCCCGAGGCCGTCCATTCCGGGCATTTTGATATCGAGGAGAGCGGCGTCCGGTGGGTTGGCGTCGAGCGCGTCGAGTGCCTGGAAGGCGTCGTTCGCCTCCTCGACGTCGAAGCCTTCGGCCGTCAGAATCCGCCGCAGGACCTTGCGGACCCCGGCGTCGTCGTCGATGATCAGCACTCGGCCTTCCATGCGCACCATGGTAGCAGGGGGGCTTGGGGCGTGAGGCGTGGGGCGTGAGGCGTGACGCCCCATGTCCCAAGCCTCAAGCCTCACGCCTACTCCACCTCGAACTTCACCCCCTGCGCCAGGGGCAGCTCGCCGCCCCAGTTGATGGTGCAGGTCTGGCGACGCATGTAGCCCTTCCAGGAATCGGAGCCGGCCTCGCGGCCTCCGCCCGTGTGTTTCTCGCCCCCGAAGGCGCCGCCGATCTCGGCTCCCGAGGTGCCGATGTTGACGTTGGCGATGCCGCAGTCCGAACCCTCGTGGGAGAGGAAGCGCTCGGCCGTACGCATGCTCTCGGTAAAGACCGCGGACGACAGGCCCTGGTCGACCGAGTTGTGCATCGCCACGGCCTCGTCGAAGGTCTCATATTCGAAGACATAGAGGATCGGGGCAAAGGTCTCTTCGCGCGCGATCTCCATTTCGGGATGCGCCCTGACAATGGTGGGCTCGACGAAGAACCCCTCGCGGTCGAGCCGGCCGCCGCCGCAGAGAATCTCGCCGCCCTGCTCGCGGATGGCTTCGAGAGCCGCGAAATGATCATCTACCGCACGCTCGTTGACCAGTGGACCCATGAGGATGCCGTCTTCCAGCGGATTTCCGATAGTTATGCTGGAGTAGGCCGTGACCAGGCGCTCGATCAACTCCGTCGCGATGCTCTTCTGCAGGAAGAGGCGCCGCAGGCTGGTGCACCTCTGGCCGGCGGTTCCTACCGCGGCGAAGAGGATGGCGCGTAGGGCCAGGTCGAGATCCGCATCGTCTGCGACGATGATCGCGTTGTTGCCACCAAGCTCGAGGATGCTGCGGCCAAAACGGCGGGCGGTGGTCTCGGCCACGTGACGGCCCATCTTCGTGGAGCCGGTGAACGAGATCAGCGGCACCCGCTCGTCATTGATCAGACGCTCGCCGATGCTGCGTCCCGGCCCGATGAGGAGGTTGAAGATGCCGTGCAGATCGTGGCGTTCCATCACCCGGTTGCAGATGTGCTGGACGGCGACCGCGGTCAGCGGCACGTCCGAGGACGGCTTCCACACCACGGTGTCGCCGCAGATGGCGGCGAGGGCGGCGTTCCAGGCCCACACTGCAACTGGGAAGTTGAAGGCGGAGATGACGCCAACCACGCCGAGCGGGTGCCACTGCTCGTACATGCGGTGGCGCGGTCGTTCCGACGCGATGTTCGGGCCGTAGAGCTGGCGCGACAAGCCGACCGCGAAGTCGCACATGTCGATCATCTCCTGGACCTCGCCGAGGCCTTCCGAGAGGACCTTGCCCATCTCCAGCGACACCAGGCGGCCGAGTGGTTCTTTGAAGATGCGAAGCTCGTTGCCGAGCTCGCGGACGACCTCGCCGCGGACCGGCGCGGGCACCATGCGCCACGACGTGAAGGCTTCGGCGGCAGTAGCTACCACCTTTTCGTAGGCCGCTTCATCCGCCTGGATGATCGAGGCAATCGGCTCGCCGTCGGCCGGGTTGATCGACATCAGCTCCTTCTTGCCGTCGGGAGCGATCCACTCGCCGGTGCAGGCACCGAGATTCGAGTCCTTGATCCCGAGCTCCAGCTGGAGACCGAGGTCTGAAAAGAACTTCTTCATCTCGCCGAGAATATCCGTCATTTTTTCCTCCCACAGCTATTCGCCGCGGCCGGGAGTGTACCCTTCACATCGCCCCCTGCCAACCCACCGATTCAACAAATTCTCAATTCTTAATTCTCAATTCTTAATTGGCCCCAGCCCACCCTAGAAATCCTCCCGGAGGTTGGATGGTCATTCAGAATTGAGAATTGAGAATTGAGAATTGAGAATTGAGGGCCCCGTTTCGTCAACTCAGTCGGGGTCGTTCTTCCGCTCCCCGGAGAAATATTCCTCCCAGTTCGCGATGTCGTGGGAGGAGAGCTTGGGCTCGTGCGTCGGTCGGCGGGGCGGCCTCGGCCTCCGGCTGCGCCACTCGCCGAGCGAGAGCACACGCCCGCCACGGTCACGAATCCGGTTCCCGAGCTCCCGGTCGTCGGTCACGACTGCCCACTCCGATGCGCGGGATCCGTCGGGGAGAGCACGGAGAATGACGTCGTCGGCACTCGAGGAGCCGGAGTACCGGACGGTGACCCGTCCCAGATGTTCGACCTTCGGCGAGCCGTCGGGCGGGGGGCCGTCGAACACCACGGTGACCTGGAGACGCTCGTGTCGAACCGCCTCCAGGACCAGATGACGCGCGTCGGCGCGACTCCGCTCCGATCGTGGCAGGCTGTGAAGAAGATTATTACCGTCAATCAACAGCGGCATTACAAGAGCTCGTCATTGCATCTGGCGTGCCCGGCGCAGCAGACGCTGGAGCTCTCTGGAGCCCGCCAGATCTTTGTACATCTGATTGGCGCGTTCGTGGTCCGGATCGATGGCGAGTGCGCGTTCGAGCGATTTTCGTTGACGCTCCGGGTGATTCCGCCGACGCCAGATATCCGCCAGCTCGAGCCATGAGTCCAGGTGCTTCGGGTTGGCCTCGATCGCGCGACGCACGCACGCAAGCGCGCGATGAATCCACAAGGGATTGCGTTGCAGAAGCTTCGCCAGCTTGAGAAGCTCGTCGGGCCGGGGTTCGATCGAACACGCTTGCTCGAGAAGCTGGATTGCCGGATAGAACTCGTTCTGTTTGATGAGCTCGTTGGCACGCTTCAGGTTTGCCTCCACCAACGCCTTTCGGGCCTTGGCATCGACCCCTGGCTTCTCAATATTGCCCGTCGGGCTCCGATCCCTGGCCAACGACCTGAGGATTTCGTCGTACCTCATGCGCGCACGTGTGTTCGATAGCACCTCGTACGCCGCGCGGCCGCGTTCGCCGATCCGTTCCAGGTGCGACGTCATGTCCTTCAGGTGGGCGGGGCTCGTTTCCGGCGAGAACCGATTCTGGATTTCGTTCCACGCATCCAGAATCTCGCTGGAATCCGCATTTCGCTTGAGCCCGAGGGCGCGGTAATGGTGCACCTTGGTGACTTCCTCTGACAGCTGGCGAATATGTTGTCGCTCCTCGAGCTGGTGTTCGCTGAATTCGCGCTGATCGGGCGCCTCGGCTTTCGGGGGGCGACGCTTTGGTTGGGCACTCGCCGCTTCGACAGCGGGACCCGGCGGCCCTGGCTTCTCGCCGCCGCCTCCACCGACGACGATGCTGCCCGACATCAGCAGGGTGTAGATCGTGGAGTACGCCTGCTCCTCGGGGAGCGAGGAGAGCTGGATGAGACTCGCGACGTCGTGAGCGGCGTCGAGGCGGCTGAGCAGGAATCCCTCAGTGGGCGTCAGCTCGACGTCCTCGAGCACGTCGTTCAGCGAACCCGAGAACTGTACAGCCTGGTCTGGGGATCCGATCACCGCTCGCATGGCCTCCACGTCGGAGACCTCGCGGGCCGCAAGAACGATGATCTGGGAGGTGATGACGTTGGGCAACGTATCGAGCTGACCTTCGCCCCCGCCATCCACGAACTCGCTCGCGATTCGATGCGCCGCCGCGCCATGCCGGATGATCTCGAGCGCCAGCTCCTCGAGCTCTTCTTCGAGCTCCTCGTGAGAGATATAACCTCGAGTCACCAGGATGTGGCCGAGGGGGGGGGAATCGCCGCCGCTCTGGGCGAGGAGAATCAACGCACGGTCGTCCTCACTGATCTTTCCCCGGGACACTAGCCACATCCCGAGCTTTTCTGCCTCGATGTGGGAGCGAGCAGCCCGGATCTCACCATTGGTGAAGAGAATCTCCCGGGTCGAGCCCTCTGAGGTCACCACCAGAGCGCCCGTCACTTTCTTCTGCGCCAGATCAGCCATCACCGAGGGCAGCGGCTGATTTTTGGTCCGAGCACGCATATCTCACCAATCGCCTGCTGCGGCCGGCGATGCACCGCACCTTGCCACCCTCGTGACGAAACCTGGTGAGATAGGCGGGCTAGCCATCGATTCAGCCACCTGGGTTCGTCGGTGGCTCCAGATCCTCACCCGTGAGCTCGATCGAATGGGGCTCGAAGCCCTGCTGGCTCAGCCCGCCGGGAATCTCTCCGATCGCCTCTTCCGCCGCTTCGCGGCTCGGGAATCGTCCCCACACCAGCTGCCAACAAGGCTCACTTTCTCCCGAATCGATCGCCACCGGACGCACGGCCTTCGGGTTGTTCTGTGCCTTTTTGAGCACCCGCTGGAGATCCTGGGGCTCGCAGCCCATATCGATCACCAGCCCCCACTTGATGTCGGACGCAGCAACGGCCTCGTCCGCAGCAGTTGTCTTGGATCCGCTCATCATCCAGATCAGCACGACCAGGGCGATGACCAACGCGGCGACAGCCGCGACGATCCAGGGCACCGGGACCCTGCGGCGCCGAGACTTCTCGCCCTCGTCCACCGGAATCAGGTCGATATCGCCGCTGACCACGAGAGCCGGTTCCGGCTCGATGATTCCGGTGGCCGCAAGCGC
>SDBS01002396.1_pt1 | contig 18730 bp, 19 predicted proteins | sample 2277091 | NCBI WGS metagenome assembly SDBS01 (sample SAMN10404972, study PRJNA504765) | marine sediment metagenome | isolation source: marine sediment core GS10_PC15, 163 cmbsf | place: Arctic Ocean: Southern Knipovich Ridge | collected 2010 | reverse complement strand
CAGATGATGCAGGAAGGCGAAAAGGATCGTCAAGAGTGGCACTAAAGCCCCGATCACCTGGAATAAGCTGGCGGGTGTTTCAACCAGTCCCCACATTAAAAATAGGAATGAGGCGCCCACACCGAGGAAGCCGAATAATGCCGCCCCCGGTCACGCTGCCTGAGCGAAACCCAGAGGAGGCAGGCGTGCTTTTTGTCTGTCTTCCTGGGTATAGCGAAGGATGTATGCAAGCCGCCTGGTTCCCCCGCAGCCGTAATGAGCGGAGCCGACTCCTGGAATACCTACCTCGATCTTCTCTGTGGATTAGAGTGGCTGCTTATTGGCAGTTTGCATATTTTGAATGGAGCAATAATATTTGTGGCGTAGTTAGCCTGCCCCCCTCAGGTTAGTGGCGCAATTCTATTAAAGTAGGAAGTCCAGAGGTTTTGATCAGATTTGCTTCAGTTGCAGGCGATCTGGTGTTTTTGTCGGATGCAAAGACGGAGCCAGTGTGCACTCCCCTCGAATGCCCGCCGGCGCGCCTATATTTCTTCTTTATTATTGTTTGCGAGCCGGCGGGAGGGTGTGCGGGGGCAGGCACAACATATCATCAATATTGGTGATATTCATAATGCATTGGGTTTAGAATCACCCCATTTAACTAAACAATAGCTTTGCAGCTTGAGGCTTATCCTAGGAAAAGATTAAAGCGATCAAAAAAGAGACGGTAATATAGCAAAAAGTCCGATAACCCCCAAATACAATAAAAAGGCTTTATTCAATCCTTCTGCTGATATCCTATGAACAAAGACTATTCCGATTATTAATCCTATAAGCAATGATGGTATTAAGAATAAGAATGCCTCAAGCTCATGAATCTTAGTGATTCCGACCAGTTGATAAGCCACTAAGCTGAAAACGCCTGTACCAAACACATAACCAGCAAGAGTCGACCTCTCCTCATATGGATTTAGATCAAAACAACCTAAAACCAATACAACCGGAAGAGCACTGAAGCCTGTGCTAGTGCTGAAAACACCACCAAGGATTCCTGCGATTGGAACACATAAATTGGAATTCGGGAGTTTCAAGTTTCTTCCCAAGCTTCGATAAATGACATATGCAATCGTTAAAAAACCGAGGATCAAACGAAAGGTCGACTTATCAATTAATGGAAGTAGAAAAATTCCAATTGGAATGCCAATTAAACTCCATGCTACCAATCTAAATACAAGATTTACATCCATCGCTTTTCTGATATCTGTTATTAGCAGCAATAATCCTAGTAATAATGTACTCAAGGCAATGGACAAAGACACTGTTTGTACTGGATCGTAGATATATGAAAGTAAGGGAGCGCTAAATAGTACAAAACCAAATCCAGATAATACTGCCAAGATAGCAGCTACGATTACTATTATTGAAGCAATTAATTCCTGGAATATCAAAACAACCTCAAATAGCTTGGAAAGGATTATTTATATGGCTTATGATCGTTGCAGCCGAAGATGCTGGTATCCGTTCGCGTGAATCAACCGGCACATTATATGGCTCTTGCAAGGATCTGGCAGTAGATAACACTTTTTCAATCATTGGTTCCTTGGATGATAACTGATCGACAATGCCACTAAGCACAAAGACAAATTCTTTGCTGTCAACAAGAGTTTGTGTAATTTCATCACCCCTACGAATGGTTGAAGAAGCACCTTTTGGATTTGACCACCTGAAGTTATGACCAAGACAAAGCGTTACTAATTTTAGATCTTTAATTCGATTTAATGAATTTCCATAGGTATTTGGATTGTAATATAGAGGTAGAATCCCCAGCTGAGCCCCCCAACCTTGGACAGCATCACCCGTGAAAGCCAATCTCATTGATTCAAGATAGTAAGTTACTGATCCATTTGAGTGCCCTGGTGTATGGATAACTTTAAAAACGAATCCTGATCCTAAATCAATACTATCACCATCACGAAGTACGTGATCGACATTACAAGCATCAACTCTTTCACGAATATATATTTCTCGCTCTCGAACCTCATCATCCCAACCTAAAGTGCACATAGCAGAAATATGGTCTGTGGTTGAATTAATATGAGCCTCAGGACCCGATGCAAGTGGAAGATCTCGTTCATGCAAATATATCTGCGCACCGCTTAATGCTTGTAAAGTTGCATTTCCACCAAGGTGATCAGGGTGACCGTGTGTATTCAGGATAAAATCTACATCTTTCACATGTAGATCGATTTGACTTAATACTGGGACAATAACCTCCTTGGGATGAAAGCTATATCCAGTATCGATAACAGCAATTCTTTCACCTATAACAACGTATATTGAACAAGTAACACCATTTAGAGGTGCCTCCAAAAACCAAATGCCTGGAGTAATTAAATGAGGTTTTGTTATAGTCATATACCTTTACTCATGAAAAAAATATTTTTAACAGGTTATTGAACTAAGTATTATGTATCAGTACGCATCTCCAATTTAAGTAAATCAGCCTGTGCTTTTATGATTGCTCCGATGTCCAAGTCACCATAACCAGAAGCAATAAGTGTGGCTATTCGCTGTGAAGTAAAACTTGCTAGAGGTACAGGCACGTCTAACTCTTTTGCCAAATCTAAGGCTAAACCAACGTCTTTTTTAGCCAAACGAATACTAAAACCGGGTTTGTAATCGCCTTTAAATGTTTTTCCAGGGAGGATTTTGGTGATCAACGTATTACCTGCGGCTGTGCTGGAAAGAACATCCAGCATGGTTTCAAGCTTGATCCCAAATTTCATCCCTAGAGATAGGGCCTCAGCTGTCGCTTGAAAAGACACCGCACCTAACATGTTATTGGTGAGTTTCATTGCCTGCCCTGTACCCGGACCTCCACAATAGACCAATTTATTACCCATGCACATAAGCATTGGACGAATTTTTTCTAACACGGATTTATCACCACCAGCTATCAAAACCAATGATCCTTCGATAGCTTGCGGCTCTCCACCACCCACCGGACAATCAATGACCTTTACTCCATAATCACCCAATTTAATTGCAATCTTCTTAGCCAGAACAGGGCTACCTGTGCTCATGTCTACAAAAATTAATCCTTTCCTCGCGGCCTCAACCACACCATCACTTGCAAAAACTACAGTTTCGACATCACTTGGTAAAGGAAGCATGGTAATAACAACATCAACTATGCTTGCAATCTCCTTAGGGTTCTCTCCTGACCCAGCACCTCTTTGTACTAGATTCTGGAGTGCGTCAGAATCTGTATCATGCACATACAATTCATAACCTCCATCGAGGATATTTTCAGCCATCGGACTTCCCATCACACCTACACCTATGAAACCTATCTTCATAATTACCTCCATTTATCTTACGAAACAATTTATATGGATGTTTAATTTTTAGTTATTAAGAACAGAAATCAATTACCTCGGCTCTGAGCGAGGATCAAGAGCTTCCATAAGCGCCTCAGAAAACCAATTTAAACTCAAAAGCAATATAGTGATGGCTAAACCAGGAAACACAGCATACCACCATGCTTGATACATGTACTTGCGACTCTGGTTTAACATACTTCCCAAACTTGGGAATGGTGGTTGGATTCCAAGACCAATAAAACTTAATGCCGCTTCTAGTGCAACTGCTGCACCCATTGCCAACGTAACCTGGACCAGAATTGGTGAGATTACATTAGGAAGAATATTTTTTAATATAATTCGCTGAGAACTCACACCCATAGAAATTGAAGCGAGAACATAATCCTTCTCATTCTCTGTTAGAACGGCTGATCGTACAATCCTGGCAAATTCGGGAACCATGATTATTCCTAACGCAATTGCCGCGTTTAACGGTCCGGGACCTAACAATGCAGCAAACATAATCGCTAAGAGCATCGGTGGGAACGCAAGCAATCCGTCTAAAAACCGTAACATGATCGTACTAAGAGTTCCTTTGAAATATCCTGTATATAATCCAATTAAAATTCCAGGCAATCCACCCACGATGACTGCCCAAAATGATACAATTAAAGACATTCGCATACCATATATGATTCGACTCAATAAATCACGACCAAATTCATCAGTTCCAAGATGAAAAACTGAATTCGGTGGAATTAATTCATATCCTTGGTGCATTTCTAGAGGTATGAATGGCACGATATAGGGAGCAAATACACCAACACAAATACATCCCAAAAAAAGAGCACCACCAATTCTGCCAGTGGGATTACGAATAAATCTCCAAAAAGCCTGAGAATACAAACTTGTCGGACGTCTTTTTTGAGGTAATGCAATTTCCATATTATCTTGTGTTACCTTGTCCTTCGAGTCGGATACGAGGATCTACAACTCTATAGAGAATATCAGTTGATAGATTGAGTACTGAAAAGATAATCACAATAAGCAGAACTGTGGCTTGTACTAACGCATAATCCCTCTGGCTTATTGCCTGTACCAACATACGTCCAATACCAGGCCAGTTATAAATACTTTCAACTAAGATTGCACCACCCATCATCCTTCCCAATTGAATACCAATAACTGTCATCAATGGGATGAGCGAGTTTCTCATTGCATGTACGAAAATTACCACTCTTTTTTTTAGTCCTTTGCTTTTTGCAGTGAGAATGTACGGTTCGTGCATAACTTCAATCATGGAGGCCCTAATAAAGCGAGCCTGCATACAACCAATCGGATACCCAAGTGTTATGGCAGGTAAAAACAATGTCTTCAATCCTAAGCGAAAGTCTTCACTCAAAGGTACACGACCTCCTGGCGGGAACCAATGAAGATGAACAGCAAAGATAATTATCGCTAGTAAGCCTGACCAATATTCAGGAACAGCCAAACCAATAGATGTAACTACTGACACAACCTGATCTGGGGTTTCTCTATGCCGAAGAGCCGCATATACACCTGCGGGTATGGAAAAAATCGCCGCGGCTATTATTGCAGCAGTTGTGAGTTCTATTGTTGCGGGTAACCTTGACATAATTAATTTTGGGACAGGGAGATGACTGACATTACTAATACCCAGGTCTCCCTGAAGGACTTGACTCATCCACAACCAATATTGGACATATAAAGGTTCATTGAGCCCCATTTTTTCGCGTAGTGCCTCGATAACATGAGGTTCCGCATCTACACCAGCAAATGCCGCAGCAGCATCTCCAGGAATGAGATGTATCATCAGAAAAACGATGATCGAAGCAAATAGAAGTATGGGAATCAGAATTACAATTCGTCTAATTATGTATCTTGTCATCGTCTATACCGAATTTGTGAATGTTATTAGAGAAAGCTAGGAATTAATCACTTTCCCTTTTCGTCCCCAACAAAAAACCAAGATCGCATTTCTTCTGGACCAGGTGGAATTGTGCCGTATATTGACATCCCTCCATCGAGCATAAAATTAGCTCCAGTAACATATTCTCCTGCAGTAGAGGCAAGAAAAACACAAAATTCGGCGATGTCACTTGGTTGACCCATTCGTGCAAGATAACCTTCATTGTATTGTTCATACATTATAGGATTTTTGTCAAAGATAGGTTTTGTTCTTTCTACAAGAACCAACGCAGGAGATATGCAATTAACACGAACTCGGTGGCGGTAACTAACCGCCATTGAGCGCGTTAAACTGATAACAGCACCCTTGATCGCGCTATAAACATCCATTCCGCAACCGTGTTGACCATGTACTGATGAAATATTAATCACACAAGCGTGTTTACTGGAGAGTAAATAAGGAATTGCCAGTTTAGTAACCAAGAAAATCGATCGTAAATCTATTTGCCAGATTTTTTCCCAATAATCTTCATTTGTTTTATGAATAGGACCGTCGGCCATTGATCCGTCAGGGTTGCGAGGAACCATACCTGCATTGTTGACTAAGATGTCGAGCCCACCAAATTTTTCAACTGAAAATTCCACGAGTTGTTCAACATCTTCATCAATAGTTAAATCTGCGCGAAAGAATTGTGCAATCCCCCCGAGCTCTTGGATGCCTTCTACGACTCCCTTCCCCAAATCCTCTCTACGCCCAGTTATTACTACCTTAGCACCTTGTGCTGCATAACTTTCGCTGATCGCTTTTCCAATACCTGAAGTCGATCCAGTAACTAACGCAACATGATCAATAAGTTTTTTCTCCATCCAGACCTCCTGATTTATTGTATTATGATGAGGCTTCGAAGTAAAAATATTATGAAGCTCTTGATGAATAAACAATTTTTATTTCTAATATATGTTAATAAAGTCCACTAAAGTCAAGATTGCTCATAGAGAGGGCCGTTTCCTAGTAAGGTGCATGTTGTAACGGATCTTGTCTGCCCGATAATACAATTTTTCATAATCGACGGGCGATCCATCAATCGAATACGAATTGCGTTCAATGAGAAAAATTGGTGATCCAGCTGGTATTTGTAGATATTCAGAAATTCGTTTTGGTACTATACTTGCCTCAATACAATAATCAGCACCTCCTAAGGCAATCCCATATTGATTTTCTAGAAGAAAAAAAATTGGGTGAACAACAAGGTCATCCTGGGCAATTTTTGAGCCAAATTCGACTGGCAGGTAAGTCGCATCAAAAGAGATGGGTTCATCTTCGGCCAACCGAACGCGTTCTATATAGACAACTTCTTCACCTTCTTTCAGATTTAATTTTTGGATAACTGCAGTGCTTGGTACAATTGTGTTTATACTTATCACACGAGCCGAGGATTCCAAACCCAAAGCGACCATATCCTCAACGAATCCTGTAAGCGCAGTTAGCTCCACCTCCAATTTCGGTGAAGTGGTCAAGAAAGTACCTTTGCCTGATTGACGAATTAAAACACCATTTTCCTCAAGCAAAGCCATCGCTTGCCGAATGGTTGTACGACTGACACCAAATCGTTCGATCAGTTCTGGCTCAGTCGGTACTTGACTCCCTGGTTCATAAGTCGTAAGAAATTCTTTCTGTAAAATTTCAGCAACTTGATAATATAGAGGGATTGGCCCTTTTTTTAGCTCGTAGTTTTCCATTTATTTCCACTTATCCTGTGAAATTTTTGAATTATATCAATCGAATTGATCTAGTTAAATCTACCTAAAAATTAGTAAAAATTTTTTCTCAATTTTTTACACCAAAGGATACTTGCCATAGTCTAAGGCTGAATCAAACATTGCGACAATATTCTCAGGTCGCACATCAGGTTGAATATTATGGATAGGAGCAAAAACATACCCGCCATCTCTTCCAAATTCGCGAATCCTCTCTTTAACTTGAGCCCGAATCTGATCTACATCATCACCGGGTAATACTGTTTGTGGCTCAACTGACCCACCCCAAAAGGTAATCTTATCCCCAAAATCACGCTTTAGCCTCTTTGGATTCATACCAACTGCAGATGTCTGTACAGGGTTTAGAATATCCACTCCACAATCAATCAAAGTGTTTATAATCGGGTATATGCCTCCATCACAATGAAAAAGTATCTTCCAGTGTGTGTGGGTTCTAATCCACGAAAAGAACTTCTTGTAATAAGGAGCCACAATTTCATTGAAAGACCTTGGAGATAGTATCATTCCCTGCTGCATTCCAAAATCTTCACCCAGAAAAATAATATCAATATTCTCTCCCACAGCCTGATAGTACAATTTAACATTTGCAAGTAAATTTTCGAGCTTATATTCATACCACTGTTTTACATATTCTGGATTGGCGGCTATAGTGAGCATCCACTCTTGGTAGGAACCCCAGCGACCGAGTATGAGGTCAAATCCCCCTATCACGGCTTTATCAGTATCTGAACGAAGTTTTTCCGCCCAATCATAACACCAATCTAATTCTTCATCTGTATATAATTCCAAGTTAAAGGATTCTACTGGTAGAAGTGGTTCGTGTACTTTAAATTCAATCATGCGGTCGAAATATGGGCTACCAGGTACTTTTTTAGCGACCAGCTCTCCGTCCACGTATAAATACAATGTGCCATCATTCCCATTTTTAACGGGATAAAAATTTCCGGGAACCTCAACTTGATTTCCATTCTTAAGTTTCCATTTGCGCCAACTATTTATCCGCATTCCCAACATTTGAACCATTTTTGGCACATATACCACATCGACCTTGAAACGTCTTATTATTGGTTCCTCGACCCAAACAAGCATTTGTTCGATATCGAATATTTTTGGTATTTTTCCTTTTTTTATCCCAAGATAGTTCAATAAATTCTTATAAGGATCAATATGAATGCCGGAGACTGCAGTGCCGCCTAAATCTATTGGCACTCGATCAGGTTCAATGTGATTTATTGCCGCTATGACACGTTCGCGTGAATTCATCTAGATACCTATTGATATTCTTATTCGTGTTTATTAGAACATCTTACAGCTATGATATATACTGGTTGTTTTCTTATATAATCTCCACCTATAATTAAAAAGCCAGCCTAGATTATTAGAACCCAGGCTGGCATCGTCGAATACAGTTTCTACTCTGTCAACTTGGCTGTTTGAATTTTCAATACTATTCAGATACACCAATGTCAGGTGTGTACAAAAGCCCATCACGACTGATAATGAAGTCCGTAACATCCGCATCCATCATATATACATCAGGGCGAGGTGCCACGACAAGGCTGAAACTCTCATCGACCAAGATCTCAGCCAGGCGCTTGTAGATCCTCTCGCGTTCTACTGGATCTGCTGTTGTTAAACCTTCAATAATCAGGCCCTCATATTCTTCATCGCGGAATTGAGCGACATTTGTCTCTGGGCGGAATGCTACCGTAGATCCAAACAATATGCCTGGATCTTTGTTTGTGCGGCCAACAATCTGGATATACATATCTTTATATGCAGCTTTATCGCCCATATTGTTGTAGGCTGTTTGTTCGAGATCCAAGATTTCAACGTTAATTCCCAGTTCTGCCCAATCTTCTTTCATTATCTGGGCCAGGATTGTACTCTCCGCCATCACTGAAGAGCTTACCAGCGCTTCCATGTCGAAACCATCGCCATATCCGGCTTCTTCCAGGAGAGACTTAGCCAATTCAAGATCATATTTGCAGTCCTCCTCAACTGTAATATCCGGGTTGTGAGCCCAACCGCTGCGAATAGGCTGGCATATTGGGTAGCTGTTGCCCTCGAAGGCGATATCCACCAAGCGCTGACGATCAATCGCATGGTTCATTGCCTGACGAACTAGTTTGTTTCCCCATGGGCCATTAGGGGTATTAAAGTTTACATTGGTCTCGCAGCAACCAAATTCGGATTGAGTGATATAGTTAGAATCTCCCTCCAGTCGCTCGAAATCCTGAACTGATGGGTACATTGTGACGTCTATTGCACCCGCTTCTAAGGCTGCAACCATGGCTTGTTGGTCTGGGAAGACTTGCACGACAAATTTATCTAATTTAGGCAAACCCTCTTTCCAGTAGTCTTCATTCTTGACGTAAACAGCTTTATCACCCTGGACCCATTCCTCCAACCTGAAGGGTCCACTTCCTGCTGGCGTGTTCCTCAAATTTTCCTGACCATCCTTATCAACAACGAAGATCAACTCCAGAAGATCAAACACAGCTGGGAAGGGACCATCGAAAGATAATTTGATTGTGTAATCATCAATCACTTCCATGCCCGTTATCAGGAGCGCCGTGGTGTTTACATTGGCAGCATTCACTGGATCCTGATATTGTTCAATGGTCCATTTTACGTCTTCAGCTGTCATCTCGCGACCGCTGTGGAATAAAACACCTTCCTCTAGTGATAGCGTCATCTCGGAGCCGTCTTCATTAAACTCCCATGATTTTGCTAACCACGGTTCAGGCACAAAATCCGCATTTACGCGCAGCAGCGGATCGTATACTGTATGAAACATGGAAAAGTTACCTATTGCCAAGTCATAAGGATCAAACCGTAAAATATCGATGGTTTGTCCCCAAACCAATTCTTTCGCAGGTTCTTCTTCCGGTACAGGGGTTACTTCAACCTCAACAGTTTTGATCACTTCGACTGTCTCTATCACCGTTTCACCTTCAATCACTATTTCAACGGTTTCAATCACAACGACGGTTTCTATAATCTTTTCGGGTGCAGGTTGGGCACAAGCTGATAAGATCAGCGAAAGTGCAATAAGGCTAGATAAAATAATTGACACTTTTTTGGTATTCATTTGTTATCCTCCAGTTAAGAATGTTTTTTGGGGTTGATATGTTACAAACGTCTATAACCATCCACAATTATTTGGTTGAATGTCTCACCTCCTTTAAAAATACACAACTAATAAAATTTATAAGTGGAGTTTATTTGTAACTATGCGAGAAGGTTGAATAATAAAAGCTTCTTGTGGGGTCCAATATTTATGAAAAATCCAAGACAACAAGCTTTCTTAGGAGTAGTCATTGATTTATTGCGATAGCTAGATCTCTTCTGCTGAGCCAGCGTGTAATTTACACATTGCTGCCAAACACAATACAATGATATTCTGATTGATTAATATTTATTATAACGTTATAACGTTTGAAAGTCAATATGTATTTTGAGAATTGACAATAAAACATTATTACGTTAAGATATTAGGGTGTCTGAATATGAGGTGGACATAATGGGTATCATTACAAATGCACATATGTTGCAGCCTGAAATATCAAATTGATATAAGGATCAACCCCAAATCAATCCCAGATCTATCGAACCGAGTATCCTTTAACTTTTTTATTATCTAAAATAGTTGATGTATTACAGACAGGTGAAAACAAATGAATCCAACAATTGATTTACGAAGTGATGTTAAAACCTTGCCAACAAACGAGATGCGAGAATCTATGCGCGCTGCAGAAGTTGGCGACAATGTAGCTGGAAATGATCCAACCGTAAATTATTTAGAGTCCATTGCTGCTGAGATCGTTGGTAAAGAGGCTTGCCTTTTTACTCCAAGTGGCACAATGAGCAATCTTTTAGCACTCGTATGCAATGCTAACCCCGGAAATGAGGTAATTGTCGAAGAGAAATCACATATCTGTGTTTCAGAAGGAGGGGGGATGGCATATCTGGGGGGCCTCATGGCACATCCAATTGAAGGGGATAAGGGTGCTATATCTCCAGATGATCTGCGAGAGGCTATCCGCCCAAGAGGACTGGCTTTCTCTAAAACCGGGGTCATTTGTTTGGAAAACACGCACAATGTGTATGGGGGGTTATGTTTATCACCGCAAAGTATGAGGGATGTTTATGAAATAGCTCAAGAGACTGGAATTCCAATGCATGTGGACGGAGAACGCATTTTTAATTCTGCTGTTGCTCAAGATATCGATATAAAAGAATTAACCCAATATACTGACTCAATCACTTTGGGTCTCTCAAAAGGTTTATGTGCACCAGCTGGTTCGTTGTTAATCGGATCGGGAGAATTAATATTAAGAGCGAAAAAAACAATGAAAATGCTTGGGGGTGTTATGCGCAAACCTGGAGTTCTTGCAGCGGCTGGTATTATTGGTATACAAGAGATGTGGAAACGGCTGGATGAGGATCATCAGAATGCTCGCATTTTAGCAGAAGGATTGAAAGATTTACCAGGTATCGGAATTAATCCAACTAGCGTTGAAACAAATATAATAAATTTTGATATTACAGATCTCCCGTTGTCGCCAGATGAATTTGTCTCTCGATCTAAGAGCCATGGTCTTCTAATTGGTTATCATCTCTTCAAACCTACCCTTTTCAGGCTAGTAACTTATAGAGACATATCACGAGAAGACATCTCCAATGCAATTGAGATTTTCCACAATATCATCCGTGCTCTTTAATAAACTTACAGGCAATATGAAAGATATATATTCATGTAGAATTATAGGAGTAGACAACTATGAAATCTAAACTTGATCAAGTTTTAGCTGGGGGAATAATATGTGCTGTTGGAAGTGGAATCGAAACCCAGAGCCAGGCACAGAATGGGATCGATGCAATGATTCAAGGTGGAATTACTTGCTTTGAACTAATGCGCGGCGTTCCAGACAATCACCAACTTCTTTCAGAATTAAAAAATATCTATCCAGATATTGTTTTCGGAATAGGCACAGTGATGGATCCTGAAGATGCAGTTTTAGCTATAAAAGCTGGTGCAGATTTTCTGGTCTCACCATATCTAAATTTAAACATGATTCGCGCATGCAAGCGTTATGGTGTAATATCATGTTTCGGCGCTTTAACTCCAACTGAAATTGCACAAGGAGTTGAAGCAGGCTTGGATCTAGTAAAAGTTTTTCCAACAAATGCAATGGGGGGGGCGTCATACATACGAACTTTAAGTGCACCCTTCTCTCATGTTCATCTAGTTGGTGCAGGGGGAGTGGTGCTCGAAGAGGTAGAATCTTATTTTAACGCTGGCGCGTCATTAGTAGCTGTTGACGAAGACCTAATGCCACCCCAATTAATCCAATCAGGCGACTTCAAGGCACTATCCAATCGTGCAGCGGAATATATACAAGTTTTGAATAAGAGGAAAAACTTTCCAGAATAGTGGGATTATTCTGTAAATAAATCAAACCATATTATACGTAAAAACTTATGAAGCAAATGAGTATTCTCATCATTATAATAATCAGCCCACAATAAACCTTGATATTTATAAATGGAGAAAAAAAATGAAGAAGATCCTAAATAATCCCAATGAATTTGTTGTTGAGATGCTTGAAGGTTTACTGAAAGCGCATCCAGAAATGCTCAGCTACACCGGAGACGATGTGCAAAGTATAGTTAGAGCGGATGCGCCTGTTGAAGGAAAAGTAGCCCTGGCAACGGGTGGCGGATCTGGGCATCTTCCAGTTTTTCTTGGTTATGTTGGTAAAGGATTATTGGATGGTTGTGCCGTAGGCGATGTGTTTGCCTCACCAAGTGCTGACCAGATGTTTGAAGTTACAAAAGGGATTCATGGTGGAAAAGGTGTCCTGTATATCTACGGCAATTACGGCGGTGATGTAATGAACTTTGATATGGCTTCAGAAATGGCTGAGATGGAAGATATCGAAGTTCGTACTGTATTGGTAAAGGACGATGTGGCTTCTGCACCGCCGGAGGAGTCTGATCGTAGGAGGGGAGTCGCTGGACTTGTCTTTGCCTACAAGGTGGCTGGTGCAAAAGCCGATCTTGGTGGATCGTTGGACGAAGTTGAGGCTGTCACTATAAAGGCACTGGAGAATATCCGTTCCATTGGAGTTGCGCTCTCGCCATGCACCGTTCCAGCTGCTGGGCGACCCACCTTTACCATTGGTGATGACGAGATGGAAATTGGGATGGGAATCCACGGAGAGCCTGGGATGAAGCGCGAAAAGCTTCAGACAGCGGACAAAATATCTGCTCGTATGGCGGATGCGATTCTTGGTGATATGCCATTAAAAGCTGGTGATAAAATCGCCGTCATGGTCAACGGCTTAGGTGCAACACCCCCTGAGGAACTGTATATCATCTATCGAAAAGTACATGATATTTTAATAAACATGGACGTTCAAGTACACAAAGCCTATGTCGGAGAATTTGCAACCAGCATGGAAATGGCCGGGGCTTCGTTAACTTTCTTCAAGCTTGATCAAGAATTAACATCATTACTTGATCATCCTGCTCAAACACCGTTCTACGCTCAAGCATAACAGAGTGGATCATGATAACTGAGATAGATGGCAATGCTATAGTATCAGCAATGGAACGCGTGATTGACCGCGTACTAGGTATGCGTGATGAGCTGAATATACTTGATGCGGCTATGGGCGATGGTGACACTGGTATTACAGCATCTAAAGGTTCCACTGGACTTAAAGAATACATCTCCACGAATCCATCAACCGAAGACCTGGGAATGTTCTTCTTCAATTCAGGCAAAGCAATTAATAAATCTGCCTCCAGCAGTCTTGGAACGATAACGGCAACGGCATTAATGTGCGCAGGAAAGGAAGCCAAAGGGCTAAATACTTTAGATCTGCTTGCAATGTCTAGAATGCTATCTGCAGCGGATATTGGCATACAGGAACGAGGAAAAGCTAAACCTGGTGATAAGACTGTTATCGATGCTTTGCATCCCTCAGCAATAGCCTTCGCTGAGGCTGTCGAAAGCAATCAAAGTGCTGAAAACTCCGCAGAAGCTTTGCTCAACGCAGCGCGAGAAGGACGAGATGCTGCTAAACCTTTACGAAGTAAAATTGGTCGTGGTGCTTGGGTTGGTAAGCGAAGCGAGAACCAATTAGATCCGGGGACTGTTCTTTTCGTCTCCATCCTGGAAGCCATTTTAGATGTAAAACCGGCAAATCAGGAATAGTAAAATTGAAATACTTTATCGATTTGTCTGATAACTAGTGCTATATCAAGGATACAGGTTTCACTCAAAAACTGGGAAACTACATCCTTGACAAATCATAAAGTGTTCCGTCCGATATCTATCCTGTTTAAACAATCACGCAGGATGAAACACAAGTTCAAGATATATTTATTATGTTTGGAATTTTTTCAAGGATTTTGTCGTTTTGTCACATAATCCCAATTTACAGCCATTATTGGTTTAGTTTATAACAGATAAACAAGATATCTATCAGGAGCAAGGATATTGACCCCCAAAATTGTTGAAGTTGAAGACCTAAAAGTTAGGTTTAATACAAATGAAGGTACAGTCCACGCTGTAAATGGTATATCGTTTGATCTTGATCAAGGCGAAACTTTAGGAATTGTTGGCGAGAGTGGTTGTGGAAAAAGCGTTTCAATGCTCGCCGTTTTGAAGCTTCTTTCCGTGCCTCCCGCTAAAATAAGCGCTAAGAAAATACTATTTAAGGGGGAGGATATTCTTAATGCTTCCGAAGAGAAAATGGAAGGGATTCGTGGCAGTCAAGTATCGTTGATTTTTCAAGACCCTATGACCTCTTTAAATCCAGTCCTTACGGTGGGGTTTCAAATTGCAGAATCTCTTCGCACGCATATGGGCATGAATAAAAAAGAGGCACGAGAACGTGCCGGAGAACTTTTACATATAGTTGGATTTCCGGATGCGAAGAAACTTCTCAACGATTACCCACACCAATTTTCAGGAGGAATGCGACAAAGAGCAATGATCGCAATGTCTTTATCCTGCAATCCGTCCTTGCTGATTGCAGATGAACCAACCACAGCCCTCGATGTCACAATTCAAGCCCAAATAGTTGAATTAGTCAAAGACCTGCGAGACCAATTAGGTATGGCTTTGATTTGGATTACGCACGATCTTGGGGTTATTGCCGGTTTAGCCGATCGCTTGAATGTGATGTATGCTGGATTTATTATTGAAACTGGACCCATAGACGATATCTATGAAAATGCATTCCATCCCTATACGAGCGCACTTTTACGCTCAATTCCCAGTGTAGAGGATCAAGCTGATGATAAGCTGGAAACGATTGAGGGTTTTCCACCAGAATTGTATAATCCACCTGTTGGTTGCCCTTTTGAACCTCGGTGCAACTTTGCAATCGATAAATGCCGTGATCTATATCCACCCCTTGAAGAAAGAGAGGCAAATCATTTAGTTTCATGTTGGGTGGATATCAATAAGAAAAATTGATATGAGCAATGATGAATTTATAATCAAAGTTGAAAATCTCAGTAAGTTTTTCCCGATTACACAGGGTATTTTCTTACAGCGCCAAACCGGTGCCGTTCAGGCAGTTGATAACGTTTCGTTGTCAATTAAGAAGGGTGAAACATTTGGTTTGGTTGGGGAAAGTGGCTGTGGGAAATCGACACTTGGACGAACCATCATCCAGTTGTATAAACCGACTTCAGGCAAAGCATATTTCGATGGATTGGATCTCACTCAGCTGGAAGGAAAAAACCTGAGACAAGCTCGAAAGAATATGCAAATGGTTTTCCAGGATCCTTACTCCTCCTTAAATCCAAGATTGACTGTGGGAGGCCTTATCTCTGAACCGCTAGAAGCCCATGGTATTGGCAATTCTAATGAACGGAAGGAAAAGGTCCTAGAATTACTTGAGCTGGTAAGTTTGAGCTCGTACTACATCAATCGTTACCCGCATGAATTTTCAGGTGGACAGCGCCAACGTATAGGGATTGCACGCGCTCTAGCTTTAGAACCCCAGTTTCTCGTTCTAGACGAACCAATTTCCGCTTTGGATGTGTCTATCCAAGCTCAAGTAGTCAATCTATTCGAAGAATTACAAAACAGATTAAACTTGACATATTTATTCATCGCACATGATCTCAGCATGATACGCTATATTTCCGATAGAGTCGCTGTAATGTATCTTGGGAAATTGGTTGAATTGGCTAGTCGCGATGAACTATATGGTTACCCGCTACATCAATATACACAGGCTTTACTCTCTGCAGTACCAATTCCCAATCCTAAACGGGAGCGAGGCCGGAAACGGATTGTCTTGGAAGGAGATGTCCCCAGCCCAGCTAATCCACCAATTGGCTGCCGATTTCATCCACGCTGCCCAATAGCTAAAGAGCTGTGTGAGCAGGAGGAACCTGAATGGACCGAACTCATTCCCGAACACTGGGTGGCCTGTCATTATCCTCTTTTAAAGAGGAACCAAGAACGCTAACTTATATTGGATATTCAATCACTTAATATTGGCTCGTACCCGAAATCAATCAGAGTCACTCCAATAGAGATATTAATCCACTTCTTTTCTGATAGGGAAAAATGTTCATGCCGAAGACACTCCCCTCATCACGAAAATCTACAAATTGGGAAAACATTGTTCAGAAGATTTACTCCCTTCCTAAGGTAAAGCTCTTTCAATATCCCACCCCCCTGGAATCATGTGAAAGACTGTCATCATACCTTGGGGGCCCCAAGATTTTGATTAAAAGAGATGATCTAACTGGATTGGCTTTTGGAGGTAACAAGACTCGAATGCTAGAATTTGCCTTCGGAGATGTGTTGATGAAGGGTCACAAATCTATTGTATGCTATGCCACAACTCAATCAAATTTCTGTAGACAGACGGCAGCTGCTGCTGCGAAATTAGGACTTACTGCCCATCTGGTTCTCTTTGGAAATCTTAAGGAGGAAAAACAGGGTAACATTCTGCTTGATTCAATTCTTGGAGCAAAGATTCATCTTATTGATGCGTCCACATATGAACAAGCTTATATTGAAGCTCAAGCTCTTGCAAATGAATTGAATACTTTAGGTCAAAATGTATATTTAATAGACTTATTGGGAGAAACAGCTCTAATATCCTTCCCTGCATACTTGCTCACAGCAAAAGAACTTATTGACCAACTTGAAGCCAACAAAATTAATGCTGATTGGCTCATCCTACCCAGTGGTTCAGGAGCCACTCAAGCCAGTATCACTTCTGGTTTAAAGCTTCTCGAAAGCCAGATCAAAGTTTTAGGTGTGAGCATCCGCAAGACCAAAGATCGGTTACGGAAATCCATCATGAGCGACATAAGATCGGCTGAAAAACGTTTCGGATTCGGATTGAGTTTGGATGCTGAAGATATACGCTTGACCGACAAGTATTTAGGTGAAGGTTTTGAGAAATTAGATTCCAAGGTTTTGGAAGCGATTCAAATCGTAGCGAGGACTGAGGGGATATTACTGGATCCAGTCTATTCTGGCAAAGCTATGTCAGGTTTAATTTCCGAAATCCGTGCTGGCTCCTTTGGTCCGGAAGAAACTGTAATTTTTCTCCACACTGGTGGTTTACCGGCATTATTTGCTTATAATCGAGAAATCAACGCCAACCTGACCTAGTTCCTTTGGCAGGTCAATTATTATAGGTCCCACTGAAATTCGAAATTTGAGTCTATTCAATAATGAGCCTCTCCGAATAGGAAGGGGTACTAAGCTATCTAAACCACTTGATTTGTATTCCTTCACGTAAGCCATTTCTTGGAAATATGACACCACCCTACTGCAGAAATCGAGTCTGAAAGATGACAGATTTCTGAGACGGGTTGGTTTCCCACAAAAATTATTTGTAATTTGATTTTGAGTTATTTTGAGTGATATTCTAGGAATTATTTTAAACCTGTCGATTTTGGTTTATGTGATTTCCAGTCTGTTAGCTAAGGGATGTATATTAAAGAAGAAATCCTTGAAATTATTGATGATGTTCATCAATTGACAGGGTAGATATTAGCTGGACTTGACTTGCCTCCCAAAAACAGATCCACTTTATAAGTTAGTATGGTGATTCAAAGGAGGCAGATGTTATGGCATGAAAACGTCATTTTCCAGAACAAATTATTACATAGTTACGGGAGGCTCGGGTATTGCTCAGTCAAGGGCAAACCTGTACCGATTCAGAGCCTTTCAATGTTTACGAATCCTGCCATTCTACCAACACAGCTCGCGGTGATGATTTTAGGTGGTTTGGTTGTGATCCTGGGTTTGATCTAACCGCCGCTCGGTCAACTGGCGGCTTTTGGGCTTTATCAGCGCACCGAACACTACTCCGGAAATCACCAGCCCCGCACCGATGATCAGGCTCAAGGTAATCGGCTCGTTCGAGATCAATGAGGCCAGCACAATGGTAACCAGCGGCATCAGCACAAACGTAAATGAGGTTCCCGAAGCTGTCCAGCGTCCCAGTAGCCAGAGATAAAGCAGAAAAACGATCACTGAAACAAAAACCACCAGGTACAGGTAAGCTGCCCAGGTCACACTTTTGGTTGGGATCACCCATTGTTCCCGGGTTAATAAAGAGACAGACAGCAGCATAGCTGAACCGACTGTCATAGCGACCGCGTTAGTAGCAATGGGATTG
>SDBS01002395.1_pt1 | contig 18735 bp, 16 predicted proteins | sample 2277091 | NCBI WGS metagenome assembly SDBS01 (sample SAMN10404972, study PRJNA504765) | marine sediment metagenome | isolation source: marine sediment core GS10_PC15, 163 cmbsf | place: Arctic Ocean: Southern Knipovich Ridge | collected 2010 | reverse complement strand
ATTTAATATATAATAAATATAACATATTTATTATTAATACACAATAATCCTAAGTTAGTACTACAATTAAGTCTGACAAGTTCGAGCAACGCAGGTTCAGAACCACTGGTAGTCTCATATTTTCTTTTTGGGTTACTTATTATATTACCAATTTTTGCTATTTCAATTTTCGTTTTAAATTACCAAGAAATTAATTATTTTAATCAAAAAAAATTAAATGAGATAATTGAGCCATTACCAAGACATTTTCAAATTAAAATAATTGAAAATCTTAAAGCATTAAATAATAAAATCAAAGAACAACTAAGCATTGAATAAATATTTCTTAAGAAAAAGATTTTCATAAGTTTTCAAATATGATTAATCTAAAGATTAATTTAATAACCCTCGCTTTTGTAAAATGAGACGAGTTAGTGTTGTGAAAATGAGTTTATTGTTCTCACCGTTTTTAGATGAGGTTTCATAAAATTCGTTTAATTTATATTTCTCTTTAAAAGCAATAGCTTGCTCATTATACACACTCCTTCTGATGTCGGCCAAATCAAGCTTACCTCCTACGAGAATAAATATGGGATCTTTAGCGTTATCATTAACGATATTATACCATTCTTCTAAATCATAATTCTTTTTTTGTTAATATAAACTCAACTGACATCGATTAGAAACTTTTTTAGACGTGAAATGAAGTGAGCTTATTATTCTTTATTAATTACTTTATAAATCCTTGTTTTTGTAATATACTACGAGCTAGGGTGTCAAAAATCAATGTATTGTTTTCCCCGCTCTTTGAAGATGTTTCAAAGAAATAGTCTATGTTATATTCCTTTTTAAATTCTTCAGCTTGCTTAATCTCAACGCTCCTCTGCATATCAGCTAAATCCACTTTTCCTCCTACTAAAATATAAATAGGATTAATCGCATTATCGTTAACGATATTGAACCACTCTACTAAATTATCGAAACTTGTGCGGCGAGTAATATCAAAACAGAGCAGAGCTCCGTTAGCTCCTCGCGAATAGCTTGGCAAGAAGAGTCTAAATCGTCGTTCCCCTGCGAAATCCCAAATTTGGAGTCTAACGATTAAGGAATCACCTATCTCGACATCATGCGTCGCCAGGTCTGTGCCTATCGTAATTTTTTGATGAAAGAACTGTCCTGTCTTCAATCTCTGTACCATAGTACTTTTACCTATTCCGCCATCACCTACAATTAGGACTTTAAAAATTTTTTTTCTTGTCATTTTACAATATAATTCTGAAGTCTTTATTTCCTTAGATTCTGGTGCTTTTTGTATATTTTTTTTCTTAATTCTTCAATAATAATATAAATTTTTAATCTAAATAATTTTTCTTTCTTTAATAATCGAATGACCAAGCTGAAGAATTTAAATAAAAATATAAACTAGATTTTTTCTTTGAAACATCTTCAAACAGAGCTGTAAACAACCAAATGATTTTTTGATTTTTGACATATTCGATAAATCTAAACATCTTCTTAAAAAAAAAAGTTGATAAAAAAATTATTAAAAATGAAATAGGAAATTAATTTTTAATCTTCAAGAATATCTTTTAACTCATCGATATTAAGATTTAAGTATTTAGCAGAAATTATATCTTTACCGAGAAGATTTTTAAAATTTTTTTTGCGTTTTTTATTTAGAAACCTCTTCATTTCAGTTAAATCAGGATTTGGGTTGGTTATTTCTATTAATTTTTTCTTTACAGCTGTATCGACCACTTTCTGTCCAGAATCAGTTCTAATTATCAAAAAGGCTTCTCCTGTTCCTTTTGGAGCTCCCCAAGGTGAATAAGAGATATCTGAAAACTCCCCAGAGAAATCTGTACAAAATTTGCATCCCGTCATACCACCTGAGGAACAAGCAAATGCAAGTCTTAATGATGTTCTTTCTGCTCCAGTATTGAAATCTGATGCTAATATTTTAGCAAGGCCTTGAATGTGACAGGGATTCCCTAATATCCCTATATCACGCTTGTAATCTTTATATGCTTGCCCGACGCCAGTAACTAATGGTCCAGCATTCTCTAATGTAGCTTTTGGTATATAGTTTTTTGCATCATTTGCATTGTCCACTACAACTGGGAATGCTACAGGGGGTTTCTTACTTTTGGATTCGGCTAGAACCATATGCTTTACAACTCCTGATTCAAAAGCGGCATCAACCAGGTTATACAAAATTTCTTCTTTATTCTTTGATTTTACTTGAATTATATCATTATAAACTCCAACAGCTAAATCAATGCGAGTTTTTCCAAATAATTTCTGTTCAATTTCAGAAATATCGAGGAAACTTCTAGGACAAGCATTATAACATAATCCAACAGTTTCAGAGCATTCATCTACAACATATGCTTCCCCCGTTTCATGGTTAAAATCCATATGTGGGCAGAAGGCATTACAACTTCCACAGTGAATACACAAACCTGAATAAATTACTTCATTTTCGAGATCTTGACTAGATTTTTCAATTTTCATAAGATTTAAACACAATTTTTAAATTTTTTAGAATTATCTTGTTTTAATGATAATTTAATGTTTAAAATACAACGTTCCTAATAAAGTTTGAAATTTCACACTATGAAATTTTTATAATTATTTTGAAAAATCTTAAAAATATAGAGCACATTTAATTATTCGATTAAGAAGATTATTTTTTAGACAAATAACAGCCTAATTTTTCATTAAACTAAAAAATTGTGAATCATATAAAAGTTAAAGAAAATTGAATATTATATTTTTCAGTATTTTACTTTTAAAAAAAAGTACAATCTATAATTAACATTTATTTTCAGGTTCATTTAATAAGCGAGCGCAAGTTTCATCAAGCTTTTTTATTAAATGACTGTGATCTTTCCATATAATCCATGTATTTCCAGATTTTTCAAAATGGAATCCATCATACTCTTCTTTAATTTTAACAAGAGTTTTTTTTATAAAACTCCATGAAAAGCCTGTGTCTTCAACAATTTTTGAAATTGCAATAGGGTGATTTATTTCAAGAATTTCATTAAAATAAACTATAATTTTCTCAAATCCTGTTTTGGGCGAATCTTCTATTTCAGACATTTAAGGTTCAATAAAGTTCAATTAAAGTTTTTTTTCATTTTTGGTAAAAAAGAAATTGAAATTAGTATTTCTTTTTTTAATCTAAATTTTTCCTTGAAGTATCACTTATACTTCAGAAAATCTCCTGATCTCATCAATTTAGTAGGGCGAAAGTAGTTCTTCCCAGATTTTTCAGCAAATTCATCTAATAATTTGCACCATTCTTGATATCTATCCATTCCTAATTCGAATGGACCACGCGAACGCATTCCGGATATCATAGTTTTATCAATTGTTTCATAACTCGAAACAATTCCTTCTTCTAAGAGTCTACAACCTTCATTCATTTGAAGAGCCATGAAACATTCTAAATTCCCTAGGTTAGCCTTTTTTGCCCCATCAGTTATAGGTCTTCCATCTTCGGTCCACTCAAGAAAACCTTTTCCCGTTTTTCTTCCTAAATTACCTTCATCAATTAGTTTTGTTAAGGCTTTTCCAATAGCAAAATTTGGAGAAACTTTTTCTTCAAAGTATTTAGCAACATTACGAATTACATCTAATCCTAAGTAATCCCTTTTTGCCAGAATCCCCATTTGATTTGGAACAACAAGATCTTCATTAAGATCTTTCCATTTAATTCCTTTTTCCAACGCAACATCAGTTAGCCAATCTATGTATGCTCCACTAGTAATCGTTAATCTATTAACGATAAATCCAGGACTTTCTTTTTCAATTCGTGCAATAAATTTTTTTCCTCTAATGCAAGGAAGTGATTCACCAATGGCGGCACTAATTTCAAAGGTTTCATCAGAAGTTTTTTCACCTCTAATGAGCTCAATCAATTCAAGTACAGGTATAGGTATAAAAAAATGCATACCGACTACTTTGTCAGGTCTACCAGAAGTAGAAGCTATTTCTGTGATACTCATTGTAGATGTATTTGTTGCAAGTATTGCATGTTCTGGAGCAAAATCTCCTAATTTCTTGAAAGTTGATTGTTTAAGATCCATGAATTCTGGTACCGACTCAACTATAAAATCAGCATTTGAAGCTTTTTCAAAATCATTTTCTATAATCAATTTATCTAAAATGTTTTTAGCAGAGTTTTCTCCTAATAGACTTTTACTTTCTAATTTATTTAGACCAGCGGTAATAAATTTAGAGGCAACATCTAATGTTTTCTGAGTTCTAGACCATAATTTGACTTTTTCAAATTGATTGGACATCATCGCTATTTGGGCAATTTCACGACCCATTGTACCAGCCCCTATAACTGAAAATACTTTAAAATTACTGATATCTATCATTAGAACACCTTAACTATTATTATTTTTTATAAATTTAATAAGTTAGGAAGATAATAAAAGTTGCCGTTAAAAATCCTTTTTTAGAATCAATTTTCTTGTTATACTATTTTTAACATCCTTTTTTAAGATCTTAGATTGTAAACATATACCATGATAATAACATTGTGGTGATCCCTAGAAAAATAGAAATGGGCAAACCTGGTAATAATTTATTTCGTTTCAACCCAGAAATTGTTATTCCTGTCCCAATAATGATTGCTAGTGCTGTTAGAATCATCACAATTAGATTACCTGATTGAACAAGAGCACTTGAAGTTAGCATACTATAGAAAGCTAAATCTCCTATTCCTAGCTCTAATTTAGATGTATCATACTCATATTCTCCACTCTTAATTTTGTCTTTTAATTCACCTTCTGAAATATCTTCTCTTTCCTCTGAGTTTGAAGCAATATCTATTAACTGTTTAATTGGACCATGTTTATATAGGACAGCGAAAAGATCCCAACAAGAAATTCCAATTAAAATGAATAAAGTTGTCCAGAGAGGCATTAAAACACCCATTGATGCTCCAATTAACAAACCTATGTATAATATTATAAAATTCTTTGTTCTAATCGATTTTGATGTGAAATACCGGTAAATCATTAAAATTGTAAGAACAGCACAAAAGAATATCAATTCATAATAAAATATATAAAAAAGAAGAGGTGTTTTAGCAAAAATCAACCATATTATTATCTCTCCAAAAAACCAAGTTTGAAAAAATGCAACCAACGCAAAACTAAATCCAAAGATATACATTAAAACTTCGATTCCTTTCTTCTTAATTACATAGATGATGATAAATGCTGATGTCACAGCTAACGCTGTATAAATTAAACCATTCAATACACCCCCTAACACCCCCATTTCGCTTTCTGAAAAATATCCCCCATCAATCTGAACACCAGCTAAAACATAGGTTAAATATGCTAGAAATCCTGCTATTACAACTACAACAATTATTGGTATGGGATATAATTTTCTTTTAGTTGTATAAGTTGGAAAAAAATGAGGGATAAAACCTTTTTTAATAACTTCCTTGTCTTCCTCCAGTTTTTTTAAAGTATTACTATTACCAGATTTTTTTTCATTGAGTTCTATTTCTTCTGGATTTTCTGAATGATCCGCCATAATTATGAATGATAAGTTCTAAAAAATTATTTAATTTTAATTTATTATATTAATAATGCCTATTATACCTAATATTATAAATTAAACCTCATTTGTTAAGTTTATTTTATTAGAAAGAAATTTATTATAGAAGGAATCTTTTAATATTCTGAAAATGCCAAAACTTCAAAGATATTTACAAAAAATTCGAAAAAACATAGTAAAACTAAGAAAAATAATTACTCGAATAGGGATTTCTTACTCTGAAGAATTTGAATTAATTGATGAACAATCAGGAAAAATTTTATTACCTTGTCATCTAGGTATTCTTTTTTGCGGAGATTTTGAAACCATTTTATTTGAAAAAATCAAAGCCTATTTGAATCAAGTGTATGATTCCTTTTTTTTTTTTATTAGAAATCTTGGAGAGTTAAATTTTTCTAAAGAGCTTTTCTCCAGGGGTGTGAGAAAAGAAAAAAAAGAAAAGAAAAAATCTTCTGATATTATAAAAGTACATCCAACAAATAAGTTCTACCAAATTTTAATTAATAAAAGGAATGAAGAAAATCTTGGAATGATAATTGCTCTTACTGATCTTCCTATTTATTCAAGTAGTAATGATAAAATTATATTTTTATTTGGAGAAACTCATTTAAAGCATCGAGTTGGCATTGTATCCACATTTTCTTTTCCTGAAAATAGGAAATATAATGGTATATTAGAAGAAAGAGTATTCAAAGAGATTGTCCATGAGGTAGGGCACATGATTTTAGGTTCCAATCACTGCCAAGAGAGTGTATGTGTTATGCATTTCTCAAACGATGTAAAAGAAATTGATAGTAAATCTATAGATTTATGTGATAAGTGTAAAACTAAGTTATTAAAAATTAGAAATAACTACAATTTTTAGTATGAAATTGAATTAGAAAGAAGCTATAGGTAACTCATGAAGAAATTCCTTAACTAGTTCCACTCTATTCTTTCTTTCCTTTTTGTAATACCGTAAAGGGTAAAGTTCGTTGATAATGAATTTGTAGAGTTTTACCCATGTTTTAGCTACACTACTGATCCTATACTGTTCTGCAACTTTTTTCGCATTCTTACCCATTTCTGCTCTTAAATCATCATCTTTAAATAATTCTACCACCCTTTCATTAAAAGAGTCTAGATCATCAACGAGATACCCTGTTTTTCCATGTCTAATTACGTCTGATATTCCACAACTGTTTGAACCAACTGTAGGAGTTCCTTGAGCCATTGATTCTATTAAAACAAGCCCTTCAGCTTCTATCCAAGACCACAGGCAAGATATATCTGCTGTATTATAGAGTTTTAGCAAATCTGTAAAAGGAACACGACCTAAATAAGTTACTATATCCCGATAACGCTTCTTTCTGATTAATTTTTTAACATGCCCTGTAGATGGTCCATCACTACCAACTAGCACTAAGTGCGAGTTTGGGACTTCTTTGTTGATTTTAAAAAAACTTTTTATAACATTTAATTGGTTTTTTTCTGGTGATAATCTTGAAGCATATAGAAGTATTTTCTTATTGTCTAAATTGTATTTATCTCGAATACCATTTTCCTTTACATTTTTATAATATAAATCCGAAATTCCATTTGTTAAACAAACAATAGGTTCTTTAAATCTTTGATTTCTTAGTAGGCCTTTTTTCGATTTTGTTGCAACAGAAACTAAATCATATTTATCCAAAACATGTCTTTCATAACGCCAAATCCAATCCATTCTCGAAAGTAATTTTCCAAATACGGGAATATATTGAGTCGTGTAAAATGAAAGTGGTGAATTATGTGTTCCAGCCATCGGTATACCAAGATACTTTGCCCAATTAATGGCCATCGAGCCAAATGGCCCATGTGTATGAACATGAGCAATATCCAGATAATCGTGTGAACAGAAAAAGTATTTATGTATTGGCATACTTAAAACAAATCCCGTTTTGGGTGAAATTTTTGCACCGAAAAAGTTATGTAAATAGAGATTTTTAGGAATGTTTTTTGGCTTTTGTATCCCTGGTGCGTATACATGAACATTGTGTCCAGTGTATTTTGCTATACCTTCGGCAAGATTTCTGCAAGCAATTGCTGTTCCATTAACTTGCGAATACATTGATGAGAAAAAACCGATATCAAGCTTCTGTTTAGCCATATATAATCAAAAATGAAAGAGCGAGTTCTTTTAACCACTTATTAAATAGAATAAAATAAAATAGTTCTTTTATTAATTTACTTAAACACTTATTTGTTTAAAAATATACATCATTTAATAAAAAAAATTCATTTTTTTAATAAGAAATAAAAACCCTAATTTTAATTTAAACGTCATAATTAAATATATGTCATAGTTTATGAAAGAATTTTAGTATCAACTGAGGAAGATTTAAAACAAAAGCTTTTTCTCTCAAATTTGAGCAATTCATTTTCATTTATTATTTCAACTTTAAAATTAATAAGTAAAAACAAAAAACTTTTTTGAATTGTTGTTTAACTAAGAATTATGGATTCAGAAGAAGAAAAAAAAATTTTAGATCAAATTTTATCTCAAAGAAGGTTATCATATTCTATTGAAATATTAGATGTCCAAGGAGATAAATTTACTATACGTAATAATTTTGGTTCTACCATTATTTATGTAAAGAAAAAGGACAAATATTTCTTAGAAGATGAATTATAATAGAAAATAATTAATATCTGGTATTTCGCATTAGATTTTTCAATTATTTTCGAGAAATTACTTAGTTTTTAAACTTGTTTTTTTAAGGATAATAAAAAGGAATGTTATTTTATTTTATAGATAAAAATTTAAGAGAAAAATTTTATAAATTAATTAAGAGTAAGATTTTATTTTTATATAAGTAGATGATAAAAAATTCGAAGAAGAAGGATTAGTTCTGATACAACAGAGAGTAAATTCATTGAAAAGTTTCGGGCAGTAATAGATGATAATACATCAATTTCAATCTACAACAAAAAAAAAAGATCAATTTGTATTGTTCGAAAAGATTTAGTAAAATCTTATGAAATTGAGGTAGACGCTTCAGAAGCCCCAGTTCTTAATAAATTGCTTAGTGATCCTGAACCATATGAAAGTTCCATTGCTGATTTAAAAATTTTAGAAGAAGAGGTTTTGCCTGTAAATGAAGCTTTCCAGAAAGTTTTTGGAATGGATAAAGAACTTAAATTAAATTCAATTAAATTAGCAATTGGGAGTAATTTTAACGATTATGTAACAATTGGGGAAACTGATCTAGTAAAATTTGATGTTAAACCCACACTTAGTGGATTAATGGGATTTGTAAAAGAAAATAAAGAAGGAATTCTAGGTTTTTTAAACTGTGAGTATGTTAGTGAAGAGGGAAACGTTATATATCTTAATTGTAGTAAAAAAAATGTATCTGAAAATATTTTTTCGATAAAAATGTTAATACTTGCATCAATGCAACAAAGAGGTTTTTTTCTCCAACAAGAACATAAATATTATGGCTTACAACTCTATTTACTAATAGAATCTAGAAAACCTAATGATGCTAAATTATTCGAGCTATTAAAAGAACTTGAAATTGATTGGGAATTAATATTTTTTAGAAGAAAGCTTGCGATCCATGATTGGACTGAGATAGAGTGTGAAAGAAACTCAGAGAATCTCAAGAGTTATCTTCGCGCAAAATTCGAGACTTTAAATTATTTTGATGTGAATAATATTATTCGAATAATAGTTAAAAATCAATTAAAATTTAAAGTCGCCAATAAAATGGCGTCCTTATTATATGAAATGAAAAATGATAGAGCAATTCGATTTCAAGATAGAAAATTTCATGAGAATATTTATCAAGAAGAACAGATTCAACAAGATGAGTACTCTGTAACTCTTAAAAAAGCTGAAGAGGCAGCTGCTGCTAAACTCGCGTGTGCATATTTAGGCATTCATAAAAAAATAAAATTCGATCGAGATATTTCTGCCGATGAGATTTTGAAATATGAAGAAGAATTAACTAATATGTGAATTTTCTCACGTTTTTAAAAAATAAAAAAAATTATATAAATTTTATATTTATATCATATCATTATTTTTATTAGCTTAATCCATAAGATTGCTTTAATAATTCATGGTTTACTTTCCCAACTGTTAGGCTTTTTCCGGTTTTGTTATTAGTAATTGTATATACAGCTGGAGCAAATAAACCTGGATCAATATCATAAAATTTATAGTTTGCGGCTTTAAACGTTTCCAAGAATGGTTTTCCATAGCTAGAAGAGGTATTTGCTGGAGCTTTTTTAAGTAAATCAAATAATTCTCCTTCTTTTTCCTTTTCTACATTAATAGTATAATATGTCATACCAGCGGCGCTAATTGAATCATTAGTACGGCCCATTGCTCCAAGATCGTCTTTAGCAATTGGTGCAATTGTAGTTGTTCCAAAACCATTCTTTATTACTTCTAAAGGAAAGTGAATTTCATGTAATTTATGGATTCCTGTTTCAACAATTCTAGCCGCTACTTGAATTGAACCTACAAGACAAGCCGTGGGAGCACAAATTGCATATGTCTTCAATATATCGACTCCACATTTTTCAGCAATAATATTCATTACTTCTTCATTTGGTAATTTTGGAGTTTCAAATACAATAATGGCACAATCAGAATTATCGGTATAATCCAATTCTTCGAACAATTTCTCTACCTTACTTTTAGATCTAGCTGGTCCAGATCCTAATGATTGAAATACCACTTTTTTTTTCATTACTCCTTCCTTTTCGATTTCTTTTTTCAGTTTAACATTCCAACCTGCTAACTGAGAAGCCATACATGAAATGAGGGGTTCTGAAGTATACACATTAACACTCGGTATATAATGTCCATCTAAATTGTAAGATGAAAATTCTACAGTTCCTAATCCACCCATACAAATTTCTCCAACTAGTTTCCCTCCAATCCAAGAAGCGTTTGTCATATCTAAAATTGTAGAACCATTTTCTAGTTTAAGAACTTCTGCTTTATATATCTCTTTATTTTGAATTATTTCTTCGACAATATTCTTCGCGAGCTCATTAATTTTTACATTATGCACTTATTTACACCTTATTAGAATATTTTTTTAATTTTTTTTTTATTAATAATAGTGTCAAGAAAAATTTTTTAATTTTTACAATTAAACATCTATTTTAATTTCTGTTTTTGCGAAATACTAAAAAAAAATTTAGTTATGAGAAAGTGATGTTTAAGTTTAAAATTATTTATGAGTTCTGAATCTTTTTTTTCTAAAGTTATTCCCTAAGAAATAGATAATGTTTTTTTTTATCGTGTTTAAACTTTTATTATATTTTTTTATCAATTGTTTTAATGTCAGTTTATTTAAGTCCATTATAAATTCTTCTTCGTTTTTTATTGGATCTCTTAGATAAATTCCGTTCTTTGCGTTTGCCTCCTTAGTTTCGGTCCATTTTTCTCGCATTAGTCTGCATTGGTTATTTTTAAATTTATCATTTTTCCATCTTAATCCCATTGATTTACTCTGATCTTCTCTACTCATGTCCCCGTCTTCCCATCTTTTAGTCATTATTCTACTCTGATCCTCGCTTCTCTTTTGTTTCCAGTTATCGTCTTCCCATCTGGTTGACATAATTCTGCCTATTTTTTTTAATGCTTCTTCTGAGTTTCTACCTCCTGTTCCTCCATCATGTATATTATATACATTTTCCCTTCCTAATCTTTGTCTATAGCAAGCTATCCAATAAATTTCCTTTTCATCAAGCTCTTCTTGTGTAAACGCTGTATCAATTTCATATATTTTCCATACTTCAAATCCATGTTTTATTAAACCATTTATAAAATACTCAGTTTGTATTATTATTCCATTATTTCTTAATTTTTTAATGTACTTTGCTTTTGATTTATGTTTTTTCCATCGTTTTTCTATATTATCTGGCTTCCCAATGTATACCTTGCCATTTACCTCATTTTCTATCAAATAAATATATAGCATTGAATCCGATCCAATCAGATTGTCATCAGAATTCTGATTTATTGGATTTTGAAAGTTTTAATTTAATTTTATATTATTAATCCTGGAATTCTCTAATTCTTTCTTAAACTAAGATATTTTCCACTTAGCTTTGATAGATTAACACTAAGACAACGATTAAATCCTAATACTCATTATATCTGCTATATTGAATCGCTACATATAAAATGAAAGACTATAGAAAATTAGTAAAAAAAATATCTTCTCAACTACTCTTAGTTTTCTAGATGTTATCGTCTATGCATTCTGCTGCTTTAAACATTTAAATTTAAACCTAAGACGATGATATTCATTATTAACAAAATTATATTATTAGCTGATTTACGAGTTTTGAATATTAATAACAATTTTAATGAATTCTGAAAAAAAATCGAACTTTATTATAATTTTAGATGAATAAAAATTCGCAGAAAAAGATTGCATTTTGAAGAACAAATGATCATAGACTACATTAGCTATAGTTAGGAAAAAGAACTTTATTATTATTTTGATATTTTATTATAATATCTTATCAATTTTGAATTTAAGATTATTTTTTTTTGAAAGAGATGGATAAACCGAGTGAAAAATTAGAAAAGTTAAATGAGAATCTTGCGATTATTAAGAATAATATTCTTAATAAATTAAAGGATTTTAACTCTCCTATTCATGTATACACACATATAGATGCTGATGGATTAAGTTCAGGCGCAATTCTCGGTAAAAGTTTATTTCGAGAAAAAATAGCCTTCCAAATTACTACTCTTAGACAATTAGAGAGAGAAGAAATAATAAAAATCTCTAATAATGTAGAAAAAAATGAAAATTTCTTAATTTTTTCTGATTTTGGAAGTGGTCAATACTTAGAACTCCAAAATGAATTGATAGTAAAAAAAGATTTTAATTCATTCTTAATATTAGATCATCATCTTCCTCAGAAAGTTTCTGAAAAAGGAGATCTTGATTTAATCAAAAATATTTATAAAAGAACAAATCGGTGGCATATTAATCCTTATTTCTTTGGTATTGATGGGAGCCAAGAGATTTCTGGAGCAGGTTTATGCTATTATTTCGCAAAATGCTTGAATGAAAAAAATATCGATTTATCTCCAATCGCTATTATTGGGGCAATCGGAGATATTCAAAATCAAGGACCTAATAAATCTTTTGTAGGTTTAAACACACTAATTTTAGAAGATGCAAAAAGTGTTGGGTTAATAGAAGTTAAGAATGATTTAAATTTCTCTTCGATAAAACCTATAAATGAAGCAATTGCTTATTCTAATGATATCAATTTACCTGGATTGAGCAAAGATATAAATAGATCATTAATCTTTCTCAAAACTTTGGGAATTTTAATAGAAAACTCAGAAGGAAATGTGAAGAGTTTAAATGATTTAAATCAAGAAGAAAAACAAAAAATTTCCTCAGCGATTGTTGAGTATGCTTCCTTAAAACTTGATATGGATCCGAGTAAAATTGTTGAAAAATTAATCATAAATAGATATTTATTAAAAAATGAAGCAAATATTTCAGAACTTCACGATGCTTCAGAATTTTCTAAACTTTTAAACGCTTGTGGTCGTACTAATAGTGCTTCATTAGGAATAGCTATAGCTATGGGAGATAGAAAAAGATCCTACCAGAAATCTCAAGAGATATTAAAAAATTACAAGAAATCTTTATTAAAGAGTCTTTCATGGATTCATGATAATCATAAAATTCAACAAAAAGAATATATTCAATATTTTTTTGGGGAAGATATTATACCTGAAAATATCATTGGAACAATTTCCTCAATGCTAATTTTTGGAAAATTTAAAGAAGTTGATTTATCAAAGCCGATTTTTGGTTTAGCTAAGAGAGAAGATGAAAATGTATATAAAGTTTCTGGAAGGGCACATGAAAAGATTGTAAATAAAGGTATTAATCTTTCAAAAGCAATTAGAGAGGCATGTGAACTCTCAAATTTAGATGTATTGGGTGGGGGGCATCCACCAGCAGCAGGAACAAAAATTCCCTTAGATAAAGCAGAACAGTTTTTGAATAATTGCAATATTGTTATTCAAAGACAATTTCAGAGCAAATAAAATCTTAAATCACCCTTTGGATAATTTAAATCGTGTAAGCTTCTCCTATTTCAGGAGCAACTGAATTAAATTCTTTTTCAACTAACTCTCTCGCTAAAGTTGTAGTTGATTTATTATCTCCATGAACACAAAAAACATTATTATTTGATTTTTTTCGAAATTTTAAATTTTCTATATATTCTCGCAAATGCCTACCATCAGCATGACTAGAAAAATCAAAATAATCATAATCACATATAGCATTAATTCTATGATTACCTAAAACAGATTTTCTCTTTTGAAATTCTTTGAATTCGAAAATTCCACTATCTAATAATATTCTCCCAGGGCTTCCTTCCACTTGGTACCCTACTAAATAAATTGCAGATGTAGGATCAGTAAGTATTGAAGGAATATATTCAAGTACTGCTCCTCCTTTAAGCATACCAGAAGGTGAAATAATAACTCCGCTTGACTTTTTTACTAAAGTTCTGTCTTTTTTTTTCCAAATAAGCCGAGATTTTTTCATTATTCTTCGATATGCTTTAATGTCTTTAATGGTATCTGAATTTTCAAATAATAGAGTAGAAATTTTCCTTGCTAAACCATCAATAAATATTTTCCCATTATATTTATATTTTTCTAAGATTAATAATACTTCTTGGGAACGTGCTACTCCAAAAGCGGGAATAAGAACTCTTCCACCACTTTCTACTGTTTCAATTATTTTTTCTGCAAATTTTTTCTCAAGTTCTTCTCTTGATGGATGATCTCTTAAGGCATATGTTGATTCAATAATCAGAGCATCTAATGGTGGAATGTTTGAAGAATTTGCATGGTTGATTAAATTAGTAATTTGTGTATTGATATCTCCAGAATATAGGATGCGTTTGTTATCAACCTCAAGTAATATAGATACACTTCCAGGTATATGGCCTGCGTTAAAAAAGGTAATACTAAAATTTTCATTAATTCTATGTCGATAATCCATATTTAGAAAAACAGCGTTTTGTTTAAGAAGGTTTAGTTCTCTATAGCCAAAAGGATATGGAAACTTTGATATTTTTATCATATCTTTGATTAGAACTTCAGCAATCGCAATTGAAATTGAATTAGTAAAGAAAGGAACTGTTTGTGTTTTATATAAGTAGGGTAAGGCTCCTGAATGATCAATATGACCATGAGAAAGTGCAACAGCCTTCAAATTACTTAAATCTGATTTATATGGTAGTCTATCGTTATTATTAAAACGGATTCCATAATCTAAAACGCATTTTTCTCCATTTTTTGACTCTATTAGAATACCTGAGCGACCAATTTCCCTGCAACTTCCCAAAAATGAAATCTTTACCATTTACTAAACAAATTTTTATTATGTAGAGAATATCATAAAACTTATTATTCTAAAAAAACAATCAAAAAATAAAAACATCCACTTTTTTAAAAATATCAATAAAAAAATAATAAAAGTGAAATATCAATGAAAATGGCTGATATAGGAATTATCGGTGGCACAGGCTCAGATGTAGAGTTAGAAAAAGCTGAGGATGTAAAGATTTATACCCCTTATGGAAGAACTTCTGATGTAATTAAAGTAGGGACATTTAAAGGTAAAAAAGTAGCCTTTTTACCACGACATGGATCAGGTCACACAATTCCTCCTCATATGTTAAATTTTAGAGCAAATATTTGGGCTATGAAAGAATTAGGTGTAAAATATCTCATTTCTCCTTCTGCTGTAGGATCTTTGAATAAAGAACATGATAAAAGAAAATTTATTTTAGTCGATCAATATATTGATAGAACTAAAAAGAGATTAGATACCTTTTATGAAGGTGGCCAAGTGTGCCATATAAGTCAAGCCGATCCTTTTTGTGGGTATTTAAATCGCCTATTTTATGAAAATGGTAAAGAAATTGGTTTGGATATTCAAAAAGGAGGAAATTATATATGTATTGAAGGCCCACGATTTTCTACAAGAGCAGAATCTAAAATGTTTCGGTTATTGGGAGGCGATATTATTGGAATGACCGTTTACCCTGAGGTTGTTCTCGCAGCAGAAAAAGAAATGTGCTATGGTACAATAGCAATGGTGACAGATTTAGATGTTTGGGCAGGTAAATGTCCAAATTGTGGGATTGTAGAATATGAAGAGAAATGTAAAAAATGCGGTGGACCTATTGAAAAATTAGCAGTAAGTATTGAAGAAATTCTAGAAACCATGGCAAAGAACGCAGAGAATCTTAAAAAATTGCTAGAAATTGTTATACCTAAAATTGATACAGAACGAGATTGTCGGTGTTTCCATAGCCTAACTGGAGCAGTAATATAAGGAAATATAAATATAAAATTATTCAATTTTTTTTATTTTCTTAAAAAAAATTTTAGAAGAGACGTGAAAAAAGATAAACAATTGAATATTTTCTAAGAAACATAAATAAACTTTTTAAAAAATTTTCCTGAATGAATATGAAAAAATCTAAAATTTTAGTTCTTGGATCATTAGCATTTGATTATATTATGGGCTTTAAAGAAAAATTTATTAACGCAGTATCGATAAATCATGAAACGGAAGAATTTCAAAGCACTATCACCGTGGATAGCCGTCACCAACACTTTGGTGGTACTGCTGGTAATATTGCTTATAATTTGGGATTATTAAACATTGTGAATATCTCTTTATTAGGATCAGTTGGAATAGATTTTGAAAGTTTAAAATACAAAGAGCACATAACACAATTCGAAAATATTGAACTTAGAGTAGATGTCCACGATGATCTCTTTACTGCTGCATGTTATATAGTTAATGATACTCAATCCAATCAAATGATAGTTTTTCATGGTGGAGCATTGGATAGAAGTAAGGATATTAATATAGAAAAAAAAATTATAAATGCAGAAGATTATGCGATTGCGATAAATTCAACACAAAGTGTTGATGCAATGACATATTTTGCAGATCAATTATTTAATTTGAATATTCCTGCAATTTTTGATCCTGGTCAAGTTACTCCTCTTTTTTCAAAAGAGCTGCTTTTGGATATTATAAAGAAGTCAGAATTTCTAATTGGAAATACTTATGAGATTAACCAAATAAAAAATAAAATTGGATTAGCAGAAAATGAATTAATTGAAATTGTTAAAGCAATTATAATTACAAGAGGGGGTAAAGGTTCAGAGTTAATTTATAAAGATGAAGAACAAAAAATTTCTAGAGTAGATATCCCTATAGGTACACCAGAAAAAATAGAAGATACGACTGGAGCAGGAGATGGATATCGCGCAGGATTTTTAACGGGTTTAACACTAGATATGACACTTCTAGACTCTTGTAGACTTGGTTCTATAATAGGTTCATTTGTAGTTGAAACTAACGGCGCTCAAACACATAAATTTAATTTTGAACGCGTTAGAATGCGATTTATTAATACTTTTGGTTATATTCCTTCTGAAATAGAAAAATCATAAAAAATTTTGTAATTGATGTTTTTTTAAGAATGTATCCTTTATGATACACTATTCCTCTACTGGAATTTTCAATAATGAGACTACATCATAACCATCCAATTTATCTTTTCCGTGCAAACTTCCTGTTAGTTCGATTATAAAAGCAATACCTTCAACAACGCCCCCTGCTTTTTCTATTAAATTACATGCTGCTTTAGCAGTGCCACCAGTTGCTAGTAAATCATCAAATAATAATACCTTTTCCCCTTCTTCCACCGCATCTTTATGCATTTCAATAGAATCTGTTCCATATTCAAGGTCATATATCTCTTTAACTGTTTCAGCGGGCAGTTTCCCTGGTTTTCTAATTAAAATAAATCCTGCTCCCAATTTATAAGCGATAGCACCACCCCAAACATACCCTCTCGCTTCAATCGCAGCAACTTTACTGATTTCTTTTTCTTTATAATGATTTGTTATTCTATCGCATGATTCTTTAAATGGCGCGTGATTTTTAGCCAAAGTAGTAATATCCTTGAATTGTATGCCCTCGATCGGAAAATTAGGCACGTTACGTATAAATTTTAAAAGATCCATTTGAGTTTTCATCCTTCCTTTTTTTTTATATATTGTATTTAATTTAATTAAAAATTATATAAAGATAATTAAATATAATTACTATCCCAACCATATATTTATATCAATTTATCAAAAAATTATAATCGATCTTTAATTACATAAGAGTTTTAAAGATTTTAATTTTTTTACATCAATAGAATTCAAAACACCAATTTTCAAAAAATAATCATTTTCCATTAAGAGTTTTATATTTACATATTCTAATTTTCAATCAATTTACTTTGACTCAATTTTGATGAAAAATCGGTATTATTTTTAAAAAATGAGACTGAAAATATATGCCATAAATCTTGATATTAAATTTAAAGATTCATTAGTGGTTTATGTCAATTAACATCATCAAAAATTAAAATTGATGAATATAAAAAATTTAAGGAGTAAAATAAGATTAAATTTCAAAAAAGAATAATCAAAATATCAAGTTTTTCAATGTTTGTTCAAATTAATTTTATTTTTTTAATAATTTATATTAGAGATTCAAAAATCGATAAAAACCCAGTTTTTAGAATAAGGGATAGATTATGTTCAAAATATTGATGCTAACACTATTTTTAGATAATCTAATAGAGTGGATTGATAGACAAGTTATATAGAGATTGGAGTAATTGATATGTTGATGATTTGAAACTTTTGGAAATTCCAATTTAATATGGAATTTTGAATTTTGAAATTTTTACTTTAATCCTCTATTTCCATCAAATACATTAATGTTTAGTTCAACATTTAGAACAGAATACCTTTCCTTTATTTACTTTAGCTCTACATTGTCTACAATAAATAATTTTTGGTTTCTATATTTTTTTAGCTATTGGATTTTCTTCTGGTTTTGTTATAGTTTCTCCCAGTTGCTTATCTTTACGTGTACGAATAATAATTATAGGAATAGTTATGACCCGAGCTATGGCAACTCTGGGAACTACTATAAATAACAGTCTATTCCAAAAGTCATTTTTATCAGAAGTATTAAGAACATCATCTTAATCTGGATCTGAATCTTGCTCTCGATCCACTTCTTCCTCTACTTCACAATC
>SDBS01002394.1_pt1 | contig 18735 bp, 16 predicted proteins | sample 2277091 | NCBI WGS metagenome assembly SDBS01 (sample SAMN10404972, study PRJNA504765) | marine sediment metagenome | isolation source: marine sediment core GS10_PC15, 163 cmbsf | place: Arctic Ocean: Southern Knipovich Ridge | collected 2010 | reverse complement strand
AAATAATCAGAATTATAGAAATAGTCTCCTTTAATGACGAATATAAATTTAATTTCAGATAAAAATGCTCTAAATCAATAAAAGTCCAATGATGGATTATTGAAGTTGATAAATATAGATTGTTATTATGCAAGGATTAATTAGAAAAATTTGTGCCTGTATTTAAAACGCTGATATAATAGATTCCTATTTTGGGAATATATGAATACAGGTATAATTTTCTAATTAACCAACAAATAAAGTACATTCATTTTAATTTTGCTATGGCAACGTTTACAAACTATAATGAGATTTTTAGGATCAAGACAGATCTCTGGATTATAAGTCATACCTTCACTGTCGTTTCCCATAGGTTCTTTGGCTAGCCCACAGCCCGCTTTGTAGCTAAGCGCTGACGGTACATTGTCCTTATCGCTTCACACATCATCATTACTAATGATGCATGGGTAAGTAGCCATTATTGATCATCTCAATACCAGTTTTTGATTCGTAGGCCAGAACTTACAACTCGTAAATATTCACTTCCGAAATACTTATAATGATAAACATATTATTAGTTAAAAAACGGAAAATACTTCCAAATAGTTAATAAAATTCCTTATAACTCTCTAAAGATTGGATAAATGATTTTAATGAGTCTGGGATAGTTCGATTTGGTTGTGCAACATTACATAGCTCAAGAGCTCTGAGTGATTTTAAATTAATAATCCATTCTGGTACAGTTTCAATTAAGTTATTAGGAAATCTAATAATTTCTAAAGAATCGAGTGAACATAGATAATCTGGAATAAATGTAAGATAAATTTGGCCCCCATCATGTAAATGCAATTCAATTACTTTTCCATCCTCATTAATTTTATAATGATGCAAAGGCCACATGTCACCTCGATCTCTATCTAAATCTTTATAAATCTCAGACTTTTTTAAATCCCATTCAAGAAATCTAAAAAATCTAATTAGGATTTTTGCATCTTCAGGATCAACACCCCTTCTTATGAGATTTTGTATTTTTTCAACCAATATTATTGGAGCAGATTTCAATTCAGAGTATCTTTTTTCTTGATATTCCTTTAACTCTACATCCAACCTATCATAATGAAATCTTGTTATAGATTCTCTAATAGGTGATAATCTATTTTTAAATTCTCGTAATTTCTCTAAAAATTTCCCAGTTTCGGGTAACAAATTTAGCGAAAAACACCCTTCTAAATTCATATATTCTAAATTTTTAAGATTTACTATTGAATTGGGTAATGAGCTTAAGGAATCACAATGAGACAAGTTTAATTTTTTAAGATTAACTAAATTTTCAATATTCTTGGGGAGTAATGCCAATTTTCTACATGCATAGAAATCAAGCTCTTCTAAATGTGTTAAATTGCTCATACTTTCAGGAATAGATTTTAATTCTCTACATCCTCTCAAACTAATTCTTTTAAGCTCTTTAAAATTTCCTGTTGTTTCTGGTAAATTTTTTAAATAAAAACAATAACTTAAATCTAATTCCTTCTGATTTACTATATTACCAAAGCTTTCCGGAATCTTTTCTAAATGAGAACAGCTTCGCAAATTCAAAATTTTGAGAGATTTTATATTTCCAATTTCATCCGGAAGAGTTTCAAGTTTTCTACATTTCTCTAATTTAATTTCCTCAAGATTATGTAATTCTGCAATAGTTTTTGGTAAATTTTTTAAAGATTTACAATTTGTTAAACGAATTATTTTAAGAGATTCCAGTCCTATTAAATTTTCTGGTAAAGAGATAAGAGACCAGCAATCCTTTAACTCTAAAACTTTTAGTTTCTTCAGCTTTGAAATAGTGGGAGGAATCTTTCTTAGGGTGTAACATTTAGATAATTTTAAATGTTCTAAATTCTCTAAATCACCAATACTCTTTGGTAAAGAATTTAGTGATCCACAATCAACACAAACTAACTTTCTTAGGTTCTTTAATTTTCCAATTTCTTCTGGGAGATTGGTTAAATGGTGACAGCTAGTTATTCTTAATTCTTCCAGATGATTTAAACCACCAATATTGTTAGGTAATGATGTTAAATCATGTTGCTGAACTGGACTATTCATCAGCAAGCCTAAGTGTGTTATTCGATTTCCTTTTTTGATATACCCGTGTGGACCTTGTATCCCATAATGTTTCTTTTTAATAACTTTAAAGTCTGTAAGCTCACGTAATGGTTGTCTAATTAATTTTTCAATACCTTTTATAATTAAAATGTCTTGGAATTCATTCTTTATTTTTTGAATACCTGGAGAATCGCTGTTTTGGATAGCCTTTCTGACAAATTCAGTCACTTGTAAAGCCTTTTCATTCATCAATACCGATTTAATTGGTTCATACGCTATATCAGCAAATTTAAACAATAAAACTTCAATAGCAGCAATCTTAATGAGAATATTTGGATCTGTAGTTATTATCCTTTGCAAAATTTGAAATTCATGCTCAGTATTTGGGGTTGAAATTATCAATCTTTTAAGAAATCTAAACTCCTCTTCATTTTTAGATGAATATTTTTTTAATAACTTAATACCCTTGATTTTTATTTCCAATAATTCTGATTTCTCGATGAGATTAATTAAATCTTTAATGGAATCAGGTTCACTCTTCCTCTTTAATAAAAATTGACGGTAAATTGTATCTGGAGAAATATCATCCTCTATAGAAGGTGTTTTCTTTCTGATTAGATATCTTCGACGTGGTTTCTGAAATTCTTGATATTCAAAATACTCTTTTATAACTGGGGAGATTATTTTTAAATTTGGACACGGTATATTAATTTCCTGTAAATTAGGGAGAAAAGCTAAACAATCCGGTAATGTTGTGATATAACTTAGATCTAAATGTAGTTTTTCAAGAGATGTTAGATTACAAATGATTTTTGGCAATGAGTTAGGATCCATTGCGATACTGTAAGGTAGCGGACAATGTGCGTATCTTAAATATTTGAGATTTTTTATGAAAATTAGGGATTCTGGAAACTTTTGTAAATTATGTAACCCTCTGATAGTCAATACTTCAAGATTAATTAAATTTTTAATCGATTCTGGAATTATTTTGATTGAATGGGCTTCTATTGTTAAACCTAACTTTACAATATGACCATTCTTTGCAACAAATCCAAATCTAGGATTAACAGTATCCCAATTCACTTTACTAATTACAGGGATGGGTTTTCCACATTCTTTTTCAAGATCCAATAAGAAATCTCTTTCTTCCTTATTGATGTGTTGTCTCTCGTAGGAAAAAATATTTTGCATTCCAAGTTTCTTAATTTCTTCTGTTTTCGTCTGGATTTCTTCTCTTAACTTAAGTGACAGGTCAAAAAATTTATCGAATCCTAAAGCTTTTTCATTGCAATTTATGGCGTGATAATAATCTCCTTTACAAAAATAAGCTTTACCAAGTTGCTGCCAAGCATATTTAAACTTAGGATCAACTTCCACCGCTTTTTCACCATTTTCAATAGCTTTATCATATTTTTTGTTCATTAAATTTAAAACAAGAAGAATATACAATAAAAGGGCCTTATTCTTATTTCTAGGAAATGAAATAGCTTTCTCAAAAGCTTCCCAAGCTTCACTTATTTTACTAGTTTTCAAGTAATACGTTGCTGCAATTAACCATTCCCCGCTGTATCGCATATAATATTCTCGATCAAAATATGGTGGATTTGGCATTACCTTTTTTGAAGGAGCATCATCATCAGTGTAATTCTGAACCTTTTTCAAAACATATTCAAATAATGATGGTGATTTGCCAGGTTTAGGCTCATATTTAAAAAGTTCATTTACAACCTCCACCGTTTTATCATTTTCATCTACTGAAGATGCATAATATCCTGCATAATAAATCCATGAATCAATGTGATGAGGATTTAATCTTAAAGATCTCTGTATGTTTTCAACACCACTCATGGCTTTCTGAAACCAAAAATCATAATCATTTGGATTAGACATTAGAGATTCCTATTCTCAAATTCCAATTTTCGTCTTATATATTAGATATGATAATATCTATTATAAATGATTTCACTCAATAAAATCTCTTATTTTTAGTCCCTTGGTTTAAATTTTATTGAATGCTAATACAATTTAATTTCCTTTCCTATAATTGAAAAGTAACAAAACTAAAATTTATTAGCCTAAAATTAAAAATAAAAAAATCGCAGTCGACGCAAAAACTACAAGAAGTGTCATTTATCGATAAACAAGATTACTGTCTTTAAAAAAAATTTTTAATTTTTAGTCAAAATTTAAGATAATTTTTCCTTCTTATTTCTAATATCGACACTTACATTCCAGTTAATATCAGAAATCCACAAAATGTTTCAATAAAAAAGAATAAATTAGAAAAATTAATGCTATAAAATATGAAGACATAGAAAGATAATAATACCAGTAATAAAAGTTATATACCATAAAATAACATTTATAATACCTATTTTTTTCATACTTCTATCTGTCTTTCCTTTTCTTCTCTTTAATCCGATAAAAAGTAGTAAGGCAGGGAGAATTAAAGTAATAGTAGCAGTTACCATATGTATGATGAGAGTAGGAATATATAATGCACTTAAATAATCAGGTGCGCTTAAACTCCTGGTAATGCTTCTTCCAAGCATATAAATAAAGAAAAATATCAATGTCCCAATCCATCCACTAAAAGAAAATAGAGGGTGTAATTTTTTTGAGAATTTTCGAGTACCGTAAAATACACATCCCAATGTATACAAAACTGTTGTTATAGCCATCACTACAAGATTAATCGTCGGAATAACGTAAGTCTCAACCATTTATTCTCATCTATTAAAAATTTGATATTTGTTGTAAAAATTACTATATGTAATAATAAATTTTATATAAATATTTCATAGCGATTATTATTCTTGTCTTGACTGATGTGAATTATTTTCAAAATTATTTCTCAAAAATTTATGAAAGCGGAATATACGTACCTCCTTACCAATTTCCAAGCCCCAGAACCTAACTTTGTTATAAATCTTTTGATTAAGATGTCTGTTTCAATTTTCAACTTATTAATGTGATTTATATAAAAATGGAAATTTTTTTTATTAACCTATTTTGTAAGAAGAAAATAAGATAAGCCCTGATGAAACCAACTGGATGTGAATTAAAATCTTATTAAACTGATAATTCTAAACAAATTATTTTTATTGTTTTATTTTCCGTATGATCTAATTCGTATTTGTTTCAATATGAAGATTTTTACATTCAGATTTAAATCTTATTCATCATCTGAAAAACTAAGTTAGAAATTTCCACATCCCTTGCAATTACCGTTGAGGAATGCTTCACAAGCCTTACAAATATTATCACATTTGTGTTCTTTGCTAATACCGGTAAATAAATTAAGAGGTAAAAATTTAGGAGCTAAAAACTTAGATGTAAATATTGTCGCAGAATGTAGTATTCCTTTTTTATTTGTGGGGCCACAAAAATTAAGATATCTGCGTAAAACATCAATACTTTGACCTACAACTCCAAAGATTAAGTTATATTGTCCTGTAACGTGAGCCAGTAAGAAAACTCTAGGGCAATCTTCATAAGCTGCAATGATATTCTTCACTTCATCATAATTTCTCATTTCCATTAGAATAAACGCTGCATAATAGTCTAGTCCGTTTATGCTTATGTTACCTTGAACTTTGAGGACTCCAGCATCTTCTAGTTTAGAAATTCTTTTAGCTATGCCAGTATGGCTCATTTGCTCGTCATTTGATTTTAAGACGCTTTTACTTAAAGAACTTAAGCTTTCTCTACCATTTTCGAAGAGCATATTTAAGATTTGTTTATCTATCTTGTCTAACTGCATTGTTTATCTATCTTGTCTAACTGCATTGTTTATCTATCTTGTCTGACTTATATACTTATAAAAAGGTTTATATATATAAAAAACCGATCTAACTGCATATACTTATAAATACATTTTTTAATATAAAAACGAATTCCTTTTAATTACTTAATTCTGATAAATTTCACGTCCCGATATGATTCAGTTTCAATTTACAATAATATTTCGGTTTCAGTTTCAAATTGAAATAAAGAATTATTAAAATCGTGTAGAATTTTTTCGATTGGCTTATACTATAAGTAGATAATAAGAAGTACTATAGAAGAGTTCTCAATTTCAATAAGAAACTCACAAATATTAAATTTAATTGATCTTTAATAGAATTATCACCTCAATTTTTATTTGAATTCCCATTGTAGTTAATTAATGCCCCAATATGGTTTAAGTTTAAATGAAGGCGGAAAGATAAATTTTAAAATTAGTATGGTTTATTGAAAATAAGAAAAAAGTAAATAAAAAACACTTCGAATAGGTAATTATGCAATTAGATCAAATCGATAGACAAATACTAAATGCCTTATTTAAAAATGGTCGGGAAAGTTTAACTCAATTAGAAAAGGTAGTATTTAAATCTAAAGATGAAACTATGAGTCATACGGGGATAGCAAAAAGGATTTCAAAATTAGAGAATTCTGGCATCCTAAAAGTACAAGCAAATACTAATATTAAGTCCCTTAATTATAAGTCTCTCTTTTTATTAATGGAAATGAGAAATTATGATGAAGTGAAGAATATTATTGCAGCTTATGAAGACTGTCCAAGGGTTTTTTTGTTAGCACAAGTCACTGGGCAATATAATTTAATTTTAGGAATAGTAGGACAGTCTATCGATGTTTTGCATAGATACATAGATTATTGTGGTCCTACAAATAAAAAAGGAATATTACATTCTGCGACAATCTTTGTGTCTAATTTAATCACACCAAAATTTTTACCGCTTAATTTATATAGTGAACAAAGTAAGGAAAATGAATGTGGAAATATTTGTAATAATTGTGCAGCCTATTTAAATGGAAACTGTAAAGGATGTGGCTTTTTTTAAGAAAAATTTACTAATAACAGAAATTACGCATAACAAAATAACGTTTCATCTTTATTTTATCAAATTTAGGGCATAATTTAGACTTTCTATTATTTTTTTTACTGATTCGATCCCAACGGATAATCTCATTAAGTAAAAATCCAATCCCATTTTTCTAAAATCTTCCTTAGAGTCTTAATAATGAGCCATTACAACATAAGGACATAGTAAAGTTTTTTCTGAACCTAAACTAGGTCCTTTTAAAATAGGCAGATTAATATTATCATAAAAAACCTTCTTCTTTAATTAAGTCAGTACTTCTTCAAAATGGATATCGCCTTTTCTATATCTTCAAAATTATTATAATAATTAAAGGAAAATCTAAGCAATGTTTTTTCTGGTGATTTGGAGTAATTTCTAAGAGAAATGTAAATGTGGTTTTTTAATAATTCATTATAGATTTTACCAGCTTTCTTATGCTCTAAAGTAATAATTCCAGAACGATTTTCTAATTCTAAAGGTGAAATAATTCTATAATGCGAGGATTTAACTTTTTCAACGAATTCTGAAGTTAAGATAACAATCCTGTCGGAGATTCTCCTAATCCCCTCTTGCAAATTTCCATCCCCTATAGTTTCAATTAACGATAAACCTCCCTTTAGAGTTAATAAAGATTGAAAATGCGGTGTACCACCTAAACTATCCATTGATTTTGTTTCATTAACTATCTTCAGATTATCATTGTCCATAGAATCTCCATCCCTGATGCTCAACCAGCCTGAGAATGGTAATGAATTTTCTTTAACTAATTCTTCCCTAATATACATAATACCAATTCCGTACCCACAACAAGCCCACTTTAAAGCTGAGCCCACGAGTACATCAATATTCTGTGACTTGACATTAATTGGAAATGCTCCAAAAGACTGAGTTGCGTTAATAATATTAATTATGTTATTTTCCCTGCATAGTATCCCTAATTTTTCAAGATTTTGTTTAAAACCTGTCAAATATTGAACATGGCTGTGAATACAATAATTTGTATTGACAGAAATTCCATTCTTGATGTCATCAATGCGATATCTATGTTTGATACTATTAATTTTTTTACACGTAAAGCCTAATCTTTTGAATATGTGGATTGAAGAAGGAAATTCCCCTTCAGGGTATATAATCTCTCCCTGATTAAACATTCTAGCTACAGCATTCATGCAAGAGGAGGTGTTGATTAAAAATGCAATTTCTGATGGTTTTGAATTAAAGTATTGTGATATTTTATTTCGAATAAATTCTAATTCTTTAAAATAATCATCCCAAAAAATATCGCCGGAGTTTAACATATCATCAAGATAACTCAATCCTGCCTTAAAGGCACTTCTACTAATTGGAGACCCTCCTGCAGCCTTCAAATGGACAACATCATTTAGAGCGGGGAATTCTTTTTCCCGAATCTCTTTCCAATTAATATCCATTTAGTTTTCTCCACCTAATATAAAAATCGCAATTTTGCTAAAAATATTTGGGAAAGATCTGGTTAATATCCTCTCCGGTAGATAATACTGATTGAAAATCTTGATTTTGGAAAATTCACAAAACGTGAAAAATTTATTAATTGTTAAAATTTGGATTTTTTTACCATAAAACAAATCTGGAGTAGTAGTTCTTCCCCTTTTAAGTGTTCCTTCAAATAAGAAGAAGAATCTATTCTTCCAATAAGCAAGATTTTCAAAACTAATTATGCATTTTTTTCCAACTCGTAACATTTCTTGAATCAGATAAAAAGGATTAGCGATATATTCAAGGGTTTGACTTAAAATAACATAATCAAAGGTTTTTGCGTGGAAATCTTTCAAACCTTCATTAAGATCTTCCTGAATTACAGAAATCCCATTATTCAAACATTCCTTTATTTTTGCTAAAGAGATTTCGATACCAAACCCATTAACTTTTTTTTTTTCTGTTAATTCTTTTAGTAATAACCCATTACCGCAACCTAAATCAAGAACTCTACTGTTAGGTTTAATAGTGTCGACTATGATTTGTAAATCTCTTCTTATTAACAGTAAATAATCACCCTCTACTTTTTACCTTGTAAATTAAGATTTTTAAGGAAATTTGCAACGACTATGCGAAGATCAGCACATCTAACTAAGAAAGAATCATGCCCATAACTAGTTTTAATTTCTACGAAGCTAGTCTCAATCCCATTTGATTTTAATGCATAAACTATCTCTCTTGATTGTGATGTTGGATATAACCAATCTGATGAAAAGGATATGACTAAGAATTTAATATCTTTTAAGCGTAAAAACATTGTAGATAAATTTCCATCTTTCCTTAAATCAAAATAATCTATTGTTTTGGTAATATATAGGTATGAATTTGCATCAAAACGTTTTGTAAATGAAGTACCTTTATATTGAAGATAGCTTTCTACCTCAAATTCTTCTTTAAATTGGAACTCATACTCAGGATTATATCTCAAGTCCCTCCCAAATTTTTCTTTCATTGAAGCTTCACTCAGATATGTTATATGTCCAATTTCCCTAGCTAATCTTAAACCAACGTTCGGAAGTTCTCCATCGTAATAATTTCCATTATTCCAATTCGGATCAGAGAAAATAGCTTGTCTTTGTACTTCATTGAAGGCTATGTTGAATGTTGTTGCGTATGAAGCGGTAGCTATTGGAATCACGGATTGAGTTATGTTTGGAAAACTTACAGCCCAATCTAAGGTTTGAAACCCTCCAAGGCTTCCGCCTGTAACGGCTAAAATGCTTTCAATATTTAAATGGTCGATCAATAGTTTAATTGACCTTATTATATCATGAACAGTTATAATAGGAAAGCTCAAGCCAAAAGGTTTTTTAGTTTCAGGATTTATAGAAGACGGACCAGTTGATCCATAACAACCTCCCAAAATATTTACACATATAATGTAATATTTTGAAGGGTCAAATGGTTTTCCAACGCCAACCATTTCATCCCACCAACCCCCAATTTCACTCTCATCTTTATAAACATGGGAGCTTCCTGATAGTGCGTGAAAAATTAAAATAACATTAGTCCTAGGAGGATTTAGATTCCCATATGTTTCATAAGCTAATTGAAATCCAGGCAGAGTGCTACCTGATTCAAGTTTAAAATCTTTTTTCCAATAGAAATACTTAAGGGAGTTTATCTTATCTAGCATACTATTGAATACCATAAATCACCTAATAGAACATTTCTCTTTCACATCTTGATATTTAAAAAAAATAGGAGAAAATCATGCATTTATTTTAGTATTTAAAAATATGTGTTAATTATTAAACTAACTTAAAACTATTTCTCAATTGGAATCAAGATTTCTTTAAAATATCACATAAAATTTTAAATTTTTACGATCATAATTTTCCTTATAAGAACTCATTAATTAAAGTGATTTTTAAGATAATGGAAGATTTTGTGAAATGTCTAAATTGTGGAAATTGTTTGGATTCTAAGGAAAAAGAACACTATAATTATTGTTCTAAATGTATTTTAGACATGCAATTTAGTTCAACAGACCTAGATAGAGGATCCAGAGATCAAAACTTACAAAAAATTTTGGATTTTTTCGTTTCTGATGTAACGGCAGCTTTTAAGAAGGATCCTGCTGCTCACTCTCTTATGGAGGTACTCACGAGTTATCCTGGAATAAAAGCTGTACTTTTACATCGTATTGCTCATTTTTTTTGGGGTATTGGTATGCCATTTGTGCCAAGATATCTATCAGAAATGGCGAGAGCTTTGACGGGAATTGAAATCCACCCTGGAGCGCAAATTGGGAGCGATTTTTTTATTGATCATGGAGGTGGGGTTGTTATTGGTGAAACTTCTATTATAGGTGATAATGTTACTATTTATCAGGGAGTCGTTTTGGGTGGCGTTTCAACAGAAGCAATTAAGCGTCATCCTACATTAGGTAATAATATTGTTATAGGAACCGGAGCAAAATTATTGGGTCCAATAACAATTGGTGATGACGTGAGGATAGGTGCAAACTCTGTTGTTGTGAATGATGTTCCCCCAAACTCAGTAGTAGTTGGAGTCCCGGGCAGAATTGTCTCTCGGAAAGGTGAAGAAATCGAAAAGATTGATTTAAGGCATGATTATCTTCCCGATCCACTTGCAATCACTCTTTCTACACTTAATGCTAGAATTGAGTATTTAGAAAATAAATTTCATGATGATAAAAATTTAAGAGACCAAAAGATAGAGTTTTATTTCGGAGAACACGGTTCGGGGATTTAAAATTTTCAAATTAGGTTCATTATTGTATTCAATCTTTTTCTCTTTCTTGGTTCAGAAATTTTATGAGTGAATTTATCATTGCTTCAATTGTGTACTCTTTTGGAATTATATTAGATTTTACACCAAGATTTTCTAGTGTTTTTTGAGTAACAGGTCCAATTACAGCGATCATACATTTGTTTAAAGATTTTCTTAATTCTATACCTAATTTATTTTTTCTCGCAACTCTGACTAAATTTATAGCAGAAGAAGAGCTTGTAAAAGTAATTATGTTAATTTTTCCATTAATTATATCTCTTATAAGTGTTAAAACCTTAAAATAATCTTTTGGGAGTGTAATTTCATAAACGGGAATTGTAAATACTTTAGCGCCAAAATCTCTAAGTTTTTTAGCTAAGCTATTTCTAATCTTTTTTGGTTGAGGAATGACGACAATTTTTCCCATCAAATTTTTTTCTTTTAAGGTTTCAAAGATTCCTTCAGAATTATATTTATTAGGAATTAAAGAAGCCATAATTCCGTTATTTTTAAGCTCTGCATTTGTTTTAGGTCCTATTGCAATTATATTTGCTTTATTTAATTTTTTTAAGAAGTTTTCTTTTTGATGCAATGAATGTAAACATGAGAGGAAAAAGAAGACTGCATTTACACTCTTAAAGATTAAATAATCGATTTGTGTATTGAAAATTCTATTTAAAATCTTCAGAATTTTCTTTTTATTCTGACATGGCCTTAATTCAATAGTAGGAGCTACATACGGTATTCCGTTGTATTTTCTTATCAGATCCACTAATTGATTGGCTTGATTCAATGGTCTAGTGATTGCTATAACTTGATCTTTAAGGGAAATGACTATTCACCTTTTATACCACGCTATTTCATTTTGTAATTTAACAACATCACCTATAACTATTATCGCAGGTGTTTGAACATCATAATCTTCTGCTTTCTTTATTATATCACCAATTGTTCCAATAATTTCTCTCTGATTGATAGTAGTTCCATGTTCAATGATAGCTATTGGTGTTTTAGAGTTTTTCCCAGCCTTTAATAAATAATTCACAATTTTTCTCAACCGGTTAATTCCCATCAAAATTACGATCGTATCTGTAATATTGCTAATTTTTCCCCAATTAATGAAATTTCTTGTTTTAGTTGGATCTTCATGCCCCGTAATTAATGTTACGGATGATGAATATCCACGGTGAGTCAATGGGATACCTGCGTATATAGGAACAGCTAATGCAGAAGATATTCCAGGTATTACTTCAAATTCAATTCCAGCCCTTTTTAAAATCAAAGCTTCCTCACCACCTCGACTAAATAAAAAAGGGTCTCCACCCTTCAATCTAACAACAATTTTTCCATTACGAGCTTCTTCGACTAAAATTTTATTAATATGGTTTTGTTGATGATGATGATTATATGGTTTTTTACCAACAAATATCTTATCAGTCTTTTTGGGGATCAGTTGGACTATAGCATCAGATACAAGACGATCATATACAATTACATCAGCCCTTTCGATGATTTTATATGCTTTAATACAAAGGAGTTCTGGATCTCCAGGTCCAGCACCTACAATATAAACCTTCCCTTTACTCATTTAGTTTCACATCCAGTTAAATAATATCTAAAACCCCTTTTTTTATGAGCTCTTCAGCTACAGTTAAGCCAAGATTTTCTGGATCTAATGGATCACCTAATTTTGAAGTGCTAATTTTAATTTTCCCATCAGGTGAAAGAATTGACGCGTAAAGAGATAACTTTTTATCTTTCACTTTAGCATAAGCTCCTAATGGGAGTTTACATCCACCACCTAATTTCCCAATGAATGTTCTTTCAGCAAGTATTGACACCATTGAGGATTGGTGATTTATTTTTTTTAGAAGCTCTATTAACTCGAGGTTATCTTCTCTAGCAATAACAGCTAAAGCTCCTTGACCAGGTGGTGGGGTAAAAACCTCCAATGAAAAGCGTTCAGTGATATAATGTTGCAAATTTAATCTCTTTAATCCAATTTCAGCAAGAACCAATCCATCAAATTTTCCTTGCATAAATTTCTTTAATCGAGTGGTAACATTACCTCTAATCGCCTTGATTTTTAGATCCGATCTTATTGAATAAATTTGAGCCATTCTTCGTGGGCTTCCAGTTCCAATAACTGCATCTTTAGGTAATTCTTTAAGTTTTGAATTATTTCTTGAAATTAATACATCATGAGCACTACCTCTTTTCGGGACAGCCACAATTTTTAATTTTGGTAACATTTTTGTCGGCACGTCTTTCATACTATGCACAGCAAAATCAACTTTGCCTTCTAAGACAGCTTTATCCAAAGATTTTACAAATACTCCCCTTTCTTTAAAGGAAATCAAAGGTTTATGACTTTTTCTATCACCATAAGTTTTAATGATTTTCACATTAAAAGTTAAATGGGGCGCTTTTTTCATGAGTTTTTGAATAACATTGTCTGTTTGCACAAGTGACAATTTACTTCCCCGAGTTCCAACAATTATTTTCAAATTTTCATCATTTTATAGAGATTTAATAACTGATTCCATTATTTCTATTGTTTTGTTTATATCCTCTTCGGTGTGTGCTGTAGAGATGAAACACGTTTCAAACGGAGATGGAGGAATGAAAACTCCTTTTTTCATCAACTCTAGTTGATATTTCATAAATTTAGATTTATCTGAGCTTTTCGCTGACAGATAATCTATAACAGGGTGGTCTGTAAAAAAAATTTGAAACATTGAAGCAATACTATTTACCTGTCCTGAAATTTTTAAATCTTCAATAATATCATGTAGTCCTTTCCGAATTTTTATCTGAAGTTTTTCAAGTGACCTGTATATTTTATTGCGATTTTCAAAAAGTATGCTTAATACAGTAAGACTAGCAATAACGGAAACAGGATTTCCACTAAAAGTACTAGCTTGATATATTTTGCCAAGTGGAGATATAAGCTCGAATATCTCTTTTTTTCCCCCATAAGCAGCTATTGGAAACCCACCTCCCATTATTTTACCGAGAGTAACTATATCTGGGATAATCTTATAATATTCTTGGGCTCCACCTAAAGCTAACCGGAATCCTGTAATTACTTCATCAAAAATTAAAACAATTCCTTCTTCTTCTGTTATTTTTCGAATGTCTTTTAGAAATCTTTCTTTCGGAAGGATAACACCAGCATTTCCAATTACAGGCTCAATAATTACAGTAGCAATATCATCTTTATTTTGCTTAATAACTTTTTCAAAAACATCTGTATTATTAAATGGTAAGACAATTGTATTTTTAATAGTATTTTCAGGTATTCCTAGTGATGTAGGTACTCCAAACGTAGTTGCACCAGAACCTGCTTTTACTAAAACACAATCATGAGCTCCGTGATAACATCCCTCAAATTTCACTATTTTATCTTTTTGTGTATATCCCCTTGCAGCCCTGATTGCATGCATAGTTGCTTCTGTCCCTGTGTTTACAAGTCTTACCATTTCCGCACATGGAATCAGATTAATTATTTTTTCTGCTAACTCTACTTCGACTTTAGTAGGCGTTCCATAAATTGTCCCGTTATCAAGCTGGTTTTTGATGGCATTGATAATTTTTGGATGAGCATGTCCTAATAACAGAGGTCCATAAGCTAAACAATAGTCAATATATTTATTTCCATCAACATCATAAATATAAGACCCCTTTGCATGAGATGTAAAAAAAGGATAAGGTTTGAATGCTCTGACTGGACTATTAACACCTCCCGGCATTAATCTTTTAGCTTTTTCAAAAAGTAGACCAGATTTGGTTTTATTCATTTTTCAAGTAACCACCTTGCTATATCTTTAGCAAAATATGTAAGTATCAAATCCGCTCCAGCCCGTTTTATGGCAGAAACAACTTCCATAACAATTTCTTTTTCATTAATCCAGCCCTTTGCCGCAGCTGCCTTAATCATAGAATATTCTCCACTAACATTATATGTAGCTAATGGAATTGAATACTTTGATTTTATTCGATAAATTAAATCTAAATAAGCTAAGGCAGGTTTAACCATTACGATATCTGCTCCTTCGCTTATATCAAGAGCTACCTCACGTAGGGCCTCATTACCATTTGTATAAGCCATTTGGTAAGTGTTTCTATTTCCGAAGGATGGAGTAGAATCAACAGCATCTCTAAAAGGTCCATAAAAATTTGATGCAAATTTTGCACTATAAGCCATAATCCCTACACTTTTATAATTTTCTTGATCTAATATATTCCTAATTGCTTGAACTTGTCCATCCATCATGGCAGATGGAGCAACAATATCGGTACCTGCTTCGGCATGGCTAACAGCTATTTCTTGTAGACAATTCAGAGTGAGATCATTATCAATTTCATTACTTTTAACTATTCCACAATGTCCATGTGATGTATATTGGCAAAGACATACATCTGTTATAATAACTAAATCATCTCCAAGTTCTTTTTTAACCATTCTAACTGCTTGCTGCACAATGCCACCAGTATCATAAGCGGAGGTTCCTTTTTTATCTTTTTTTAATGGAATTCCAAATATAATTATTGCTGGTATTCCTAAAGCGGAAACCTTTTTAGCTTCTTTAACGAAATCATTTATTGAGAGTCGAAATTGACCAGGCATTGATAGAATTGGTTCAGGAGTGTTTATTTCTTCTTTAATAAATACGGGATAAACCAGATCATCAGTAGTAACAGCAATCTCTTTTACAATGCTTCTAATTTTAGACGTTTTACGAAGCCTTCTCATTCTAGTTTGAGGATATGTCAACTAATATTGCCCTCCATCTATGAAGTTGAGATTAAACAATTTTTGAGCACCTTTAATTAGATTTAGGTTGTTATTAATAGCGGCTTTTCTTAAATTTAATATTGGTTGAAACAAAATTCTTTTGACTAATACTTGTGTTAAATTATTAATAATTAGTCGTTTTTTTTCATTTAAATCCCCAATCATTTTAAAAGCTATTTCTAATTCTTTACGTCTAATATGTTCTACTTCATTACATAAAGAAGAAATAACTGGTTCTGATAATTTACACTTCAATATTTTTTGTAAATTTTCTAATTCTCTATTAATTATTTTTTCAGCCTTCTCGATTTCCCTATGACGATTAACAAGATTTCTCGAGGCAATCTCATTTATATTTTCGATATTGCGAAGTTCAATATATGGTTTTTTATCTAACTTAGGATCAACATTTCTGGGTTGAGATACATCTATAATAATTAACTTTTTCTCGGTCAATTTTCCCTCAACTTCTTTGAATAATTTGTCTGTTAATACATAATGAGGAGCAGCTGTAGCTACTATTGCTATATCAATTTCTGGTAATATTGATATAATATTATCAAAACGTAGTGCTTTTGCACCTAACATTTTAGCTAATCTTGTTGCTCTATTGTAGGTTCTATTTGTTACAAAAGTAACATTCAAATTTCTAGAGATTAATGATTTGCCAATGACACATCCAATTTCTCCTGCTCCAATTATTATTATTTTTTTAGTTTTTAATTCATTAAAAAAATCTTTTAGTAATTTGACAATTACAGAACCTAAAGAAATAGCACCAATGTTTAACTTGGTTTCAATTCTAATTTTCCTTCCTGTTTTTAAAGCCTTATCGAAGATTGTATCAAAATTCGGACCTATGGTACTGAGTTTCCTTGCCGATTCTGTTGCACTTATTATTTGACCGAGAATTTCATTTTCTCCTAAAATCATAGATTCTAAGCCTGATGCTAATCTTAACAGGTGATCTAAAACTTCACTATTAAGGGATTTTATGAGATTTTTATAAAACTCCTCTTTACTAAAATTTGTCTTCTCCCTCCAATATTCACATACTGTTGTTACCACTTCTTTTAATTTTATTTTTGGACTAATAATGAAAATCTCGACCCGATTACACGTTTGTAATATCACGCATTCTTCTACGAATTTAAATTTACTCATATCTTTTAATACTTCATTTATTTTTTTGAAAGATAACTTTTCAAGAATATCAATGGGAGTATTCTTATATGTAAATCGTAGGTTTATTAAGAAACACGTCTCAAATGTGTAGGTTTTATATGGACAACTTAATAATTTTTCTGACATGATGTTTTGCTTTTTTTAAATTGTTTGTGCTTAAAAATTGAGAAATTTCACGATCATTTAAAATCTGATGGAGAATTACTCTGCGATCTTTTTTATTTGAAAAATAGTTTTTTAGGAGAGTTCGTGCATAATGCTGGAGTTTCACTTGAAGGATATCTTCATTGGTGACGTGTTTTTTTAATCTTTCTCCAATAATTTTAGCCATCATGGGACTTTTTCCCCCGGTACCAATTCCAACTATTATATCACCAATAATTTTCGTAGCTGGCATAATAAAATCGCTGATAAAAGGGTTATCAACAGAACTCACGAGAATATTCTTATTTTTTGAATTAAGAACAATTTTTTCATTATAATTTTCATCATCTGTTGCTGCTATAACTAAATCTGAATTCGAGATTAATGAATCCAATGATTGTTCATTAGTATTTTTTAATTGGATTTCATATTTTTGGCTCAAATTTTTAAGATTTTCAGTAAAATCTTTACTAACTATAGTTATTTTAGAATTAGATCCTAAAAACTTCTTCGCTTTTCTTTCGCCTACAACTCCACCTCCCAATATCAGAACTCTTTTACCTTCTAATTTTAAGTCGATAAACATAATTTTATTTCTCCTCTCTTTGTTTCAATATCAATATTTACGAAAGAAAATAAATTATCCTAATATTTTTTATTTCCAAGTAATTTAAGATTTATTTAAAATTTCATGGATTTTTACAGATTTTCTTCTTAATTATAGGAATTTAGAGTAAGGTTCATGAAGAAATACATCTAAAATAATTATTTACCGGATAAAACAGTCAATTTCCATGTCATTTTATCAAGTTTTAACTCTTCAACTGCATATCCTTTTCTTTTTAATGATAATGGGATGTCTCTGACAGATGGGGGGTTATCAATTAGCACTTCAAGAACATCTTTTTCAGATAATTTCCCTAAATAATTTGTAACCAAAACCTGTGGAAATGGACATACTAATCCGCGTACATCTAATTCATAACGATTTTCATCTAACTTTTTTAATCTTTTTCGATTTTCTGACATTTGTATCACATCTATTCTAATTTTTAATTAGGTTTTTTAATTCTTCTTCAGAATGACGATTACAGAAATCTCTAAAAATTTCTGAATCTTTGCGATTTATTATATAATTATTAATCAGAGCAGAAATTTTCTTTATTATTTGATAACTAGGAATTCCTCTCTCGATTGTTCTTCCCAAACGTGATTTTGGTCCAACACCTCCCCCCAAAATAATACTATAAGTTTGAACCAAATGCCCTTCGATTTTAACTACTGCACCACTTAAACCAATTTCTGCTAAACTGCTAGCACAACAATGATTTGGGCAACCATTCACTTGAATTATTATCCCTGATTCATTGAGTAATTCAAGTTTATAATTTTCAACTAAATAATTAACTA
>SDBS01002393.1_pt1 | contig 18750 bp, 13 predicted proteins | sample 2277091 | NCBI WGS metagenome assembly SDBS01 (sample SAMN10404972, study PRJNA504765) | marine sediment metagenome | isolation source: marine sediment core GS10_PC15, 163 cmbsf | place: Arctic Ocean: Southern Knipovich Ridge | collected 2010 | reverse complement strand
TTTGTTGAGCCGCAGCCCGGCACTCGCTTCTCTCATGCCTCTGGTGGGCGCATAACTCAGTGGTAGAGTGCCATCTTCACACGGTGGAAGTCGCAGGTTCAAATCCTGCTGCGCCCACTTCTTCTGATTCACGTCAGCTGGTAGTAAGGTGGACGGGCTGCGGAAGCTACCGAACCTAAGGAAAGGCTCGAGGTGACTTAAATGAAGCTGAGAAGCCAGCGAAGCGCTAGTGCCGGACTAGCTCTGTTGTCCTTGGCGCTTCTCGTGGTTTGTGGCGCGGAGCAAGGGGGCGTGGAGCAAGCCACTAACCCGTGGCCCGGTGAAACGTGGCCCACCTCGACACCGACTGCCCAGGGTATCGACCCCGAGGCGATTAACTCGCTTGTCGCCGACCTCGAGTCTGGTGAGTATGGCCTGGTAGACGCTTTCATGTTGATCCGCAACGGCAGGGTTGTGGCCGATTTTCGCTTCACGCACGACTACGCGGCCATTGCTGCCGAGTACGACACGACGAACCACCAGTACAACTACGACCACCCCGATTGGCACCCGTACCTTCGCGACACCGATTTGCACACACTGCAATCCGTCACCAAGAGCGTCACGTCGGCGGCCCTGGGCATCGCGATCGACGAGGGGCTCCTGGGGGGCGTGGACACACCCGTCATGCCGTTCTTCGAGGCGTATGCGCCCTACCCCACCGATGCCCGCAAGGAGTCCACGACGTTGGAGGACTTCCTCACGATGAGGAGCGGCATCGAGTGGACCACCGAGGGTGCCTACGGCAGCGGTATTCACAGCACCGACCATCTCGAAGCCAGCGACGAGTGGATTCGCTTCGTGCTGGAACAGCCCACCGATACGGAGCCCGGAGCCCGATTCGAGTACAACGACGGCGTGAGCGTGCTGCTGGGCAAGATCCTGCGTGAAGCGACCGGTCAGCGGATCGATGAATGGGCGCGGGAGCGTCTATTCGAACCGATCGGCATCACGGACTTCTACTGGAAGATCACGCCCGACGGTGAAGCGGACACCGAAGGCGGTCTGTACCTGTCAACAGAGGATTTGGCACGTATCGGCTACCTCTTCCTGCGGGGCGGTGAGTGGAACGGCCGCCAGATCGTCTCCCGCGAGTGGGTCGAGGCGTCGACCGCGCCCGTTGTACCGGACGTGGCTCCCGACAATGGTCGGCCCGATCCGGGGTATGGGTACCAATGGTGGATTCTGGATGCCGAAAACGGAACCACCCGTGTGTTCGCGGGAAACGGGTATGGCGGTCAGTTCGTGCTGGTTTCCCCCGAGCACGATATCGTCGCGGTCTTCAACGGCTGGAACATCCACGGGGGTGGCAATCGCTCAACGCTCCGGGCGCTGCAGGAGCGCATCCTCCCCCATGTGGGACCCGTTCAGTGAGAGGCTTCGACAATTCCTCTGACAATCGAGGTGCAAGACCCGCCAAAGAGAGTCAAACCACGTCAGCTCGCCAGTGGAAGGCGGAACACCGCCGCCTCTTGGGCGTTGCGAACGACGAGATACGGCCCGTACAGCGCGAAGTTGTTCCAGGTTTTCCCATCGATCGCCTGGAAGCGGCCGAGCACGTTGTCGGCTCGTTCCGGGCTCGCTTCCACGAGCACTACCTCGCCCTCCTCGCTGAGCACGATCAGCAGGTCATGCACCCGGAGGATCTGGCCGTGGTGGTAGCGGCCGTGCTTCCAGACTCTCTCGCCCGTCTCCACCGCGACGCACTCGAGGATTCCCTCTGATAGGCCGTAGGCGTAGCCGTCGAGAATCGCGACCTGGCTGAACTTGGTTCGCATCACCCGGGCGTTGCGCCATAGCTCGGTGACGGTGAACTGACCACCGGGCCCGGCTGTCAGCTCGATCAGCGAAGCGCCAAGGCCGTAGCCCTTCGACAGCCACACTCGGTTCTCCGGTAGCGGCACCGGCTGCGAGACGTGTGGGTCGACGGCGGTTACACCCGGCCACGGGAACTCCCACAAAACAACGCCGCTTTCAGCGTCATGACCGGAAACCGAGCTCTCGTTGATCGTCAAGACCTGTTCGACGCCGCCGAGCACCGCGGCCGCGGGAGAGCTCATGGAAATCTGCTGGCTGCCGCCTTCCCAGACCTTGTCGCCAGTTTTCTTGTCGAAGGCGACCAGCGATGTAAAGCCGCGACTCTCGATGCCGCCAGCAGGGATGACAACCAAAGAGTCGAGGATGAGCGGCGAGTTGGAACGGCCGTACGGCAGGGCGATCAGGTCCTCTTCCGGCGTGCCGCCATATCGCTCACGAAGATCCTGCTGCCAGGCCAGACTGCCGCTGCCGCCGTCGAGCGCCACCAACATGCCGCTGTTGGTCAGCGCGTACACCATCCCCTCGTCGACGGTCGGCGTAGCTCGCGGCCCGGCGCCGGCAAGGACGGTATCGAAGCGGTTCTCCACCCCCCAGCTCCACACCAGCTCGCCGGTTTCGACGTCGTAGCAGGTCACCATCTCGCGGTCGCCACGCTGCTCCATGGTTACGGCGTAACCGTTGACCACGGCAAAGCCCGACCACCCGGCGCCGATTGGCTGCCGCCAGACCAACTCTGGAGGCGTCGCGTCCCAATCGCGATCGAGCGTAACGGCGGAAACCGAGACATCGCGCCGCGGCCCGAGAAACTGCGGAAAATCCCAGGGTGTGGTGCTCCACAGGTCGGCACCGCCTGTGGTGGAGGCGTTACCGACCGCCGTCCCTCCCAGCTCCCGCTCAGCGACCTCGGCGACTTCAACGACCTCGGCAAAGCGGAGCACGAACACGGGGTCCAAGTCACCGCTGAAGCTGTCGAGACGGAACAGGATCAAGAACGCCACGAGGATCCCGAGCACCGCACCGACCAGTCCGAAGCGGGCTTTCCTCGATGCCTTGCTGAAAACGACAAACCACACGCCCGCCGTGAGGCCCGCAAGGGCCCACAGAGCCAGGATCATGACGGTGGCGATGGGCGGTGACGTGACATACAACCACGCGCTCAGCAATAGCGCCGTGACGATGACGATCCAATTGCTGCGCGGCAGGATGTAGGGGTTCTTGCGTTCGGTGCTCATGTCGAAAGCTAGCCTCCTGGCGGAGGAGGTGGCGAACGGGGTCCCGGCGCTTCACCATGATCTGTTTCTTCCACCCTTGATAGTACCGTGCCGGCGGCGCGCCATCAGCCGCAGCGCGGATGCGCTCCTAGACTCGGGACAGTGCGGCAAGATACTGTGATACTTAGGCTCCTCTTTTGCAGATGACCAACTGTCCTCACACAACGCAGCGCCATCTCGAGCATCTAGCGCGCTCCCACAGATGAATTCGCGCTTCTTTCTACGCGGTCCGCTCGACCCTCGAGACCATACAGGCGTGGGAGGTTCCATCATGTCGCAGGATCAAACACTTCAGCGGTTCCTTTCGCTGTTTGCCGTTCTGGTGCTGGCACTCGCGGTAGTCACGTCTGCGCCAGTCGCGGCCATGGAGCAGGAGACTCCACAGGATCTCCTCCAGAAGGGAGTCGACGAGCTCGAGAAAGGCAACCCCGAGAAGGCTCTCCGTGAGATCAGGAAGGCTATCGAGGAGGCACCAAGCTACCCCGCCGCCCACTTCTACGCCGGCGTGGCATTGGCCCAAATGCGGAAGTTCGAGGACGCATTCGACTACTTCCTGGTTGCCGCCGACCTCTCTCCTGGCTACGGGGAAGCCCACAGGATGGCTTGCAGGGTCGCCTACGACCTGGGCAAGTTCGACGATTCCTGGGAGCAGGCGATCCTCGCGTCACAGGCCGGCATCGACATGAGCCAGGCCTTTGTCGGGCTCGAGCAACAGAAGGCCCCCCCGGCCGACTTTCAGCAGCGCCTGCAGGCACCGGGAATAGTAATCGGTGGCCTCGATCTCGAGGCGCTCTCGAGCCGCGATGCTTTCATGGGTCCCCCTACGGGAGATATACCCTCTGCGGGCGCGGGAGCCTCGAGCCGTGGGGCTGTGGCAGTAGAATCGGGTGCGCTGCCGCGCGGCACGGGCTCAACCGGAGCGGGCTTGGTTGCCGAGACATCGGCCGAGCTCAATGAAGTACGCCGGCAATTCGCTATCTTTCTGGCACGATCCAAGGCCTTCGCGGTTGTGCCGCGACCCGAGCTTGCCAAGTACGTGCTGGAGATCCAGGTGGACGACCTCGCCGAGGGTGAGCCGCGCGCAATGAAGGGTATCGTCAAGCTCATCGACTACAACACCCTTGAACAGGTCTACCTTAGGCCGGTGGAGCTCAGGAACATTGCCTCGCTCTCCGACCTGCGCAGCGAAATCGCTCGTTTTGTCGGCTATATGGAGACATGGCTGAAAGAACAGGGAGGTTAGTAGCGTCGGCTGACGTGGGCGAGGTCTCCGACGATCTCAGCTGGCACAGTCAAGTCAACTTCGCTGGGCGAGATCAGGGCGATCTACTTGGCGTCGAGCTGGTTATTCTCAAGCAGCCGCAACCTCGATCCAAGTTGCGTAAGCGCTTGCTCGAAGCGTCCAATAGTCCGCTGCTCGAAGTCGGTGCCGGCTCAGGGTGAAGAGATTCCGGATGAGGAGGCAAATTACTATTCGCAAGAGCGTGGGGATATGATGTTCTTGTGGTCTGAGATGCAGGAATCGAAGCGCTCCCGCGGAAACCCTATGATGCAGTGCCGGATCTCGCTGGCTTTGGCAACTCTCCTCGCAGTCCTCCTGCAGGCATCTCTTGCGGCTAGCGCCATGCAGCAGCGCCCCGTTTTCGGAGCCACGGTGGCCCGGGTCCGGGTGGACGTCATCGTTACCGATGATGACGGCCGGTTTGTCCTTGATCTGCGTCCCGAGGATTTTGTTCTCTACGAGGACGAGATCGAGCAACAGATCCTCGGCGTCCAGCTGGTCGACTTGCAGGGAGGCTCGGTTGCGACACTGACGGACGCAAGCGTGGCGGGTGATCTCTCCGGCGGCGCGGCCGAGGCCCCTGTACCCGGGGAAGCCACGACTCCGCTTGCGCCATCTATGGCCAGTGAGTTCGGGGCCGTCATCTATGTCGTCGATTTCCCGGGCCTGGATCGTAGGCACAAGGACCGTTTTGCAGCGGCTTGGGCAAAACATCTCGATCAAACCGAGTCTTTGAGCACCCCGCGAGCTGTCTACATGATCGATGAGGTGGGGAGGCTGCGGGAGCTCGCTCCGCTCAGTCGGGACATCCACAGGCTGAGGCGGGCGGTCGCGGAGGTGCACGCGGCTCCCTTGACTCGTTTCGGTATTCAGGCAGAGCTTAGCCGCACGGCGGACAACCTAATGGCGCTCGATCGCTCGGGCATGGCTGTCTACGACATGGCGACCATGAATGAGCTGACGGTTATCGAGGCGGAGGCGCGCGGGCGGGCCATCAGCACCTTCGACTTGCTGACCCAGTTCTGCAACGCGCTATCGGTCAGGAGTGGGCGCACGGCGCTCGTCTGGGTCTCTTCGGAGATCCAGATCACAGAGGCCGGCCCCGGCAGAGCTCTGACAGCCGCGTACGTGGACAGCAAGGTCCTACCTCAGGGCGACTCCCCGGGCGAGGGAGCGCAAGACACCATGCGGAGACCCGGCAGTGAGCACTATCCGTACATGACGCCCAGTGCGCAGGTTTTGGAACGGCGCCGCCGCCTTCACAATGCCGCCAACAGCGCCAACGTGAGCATCTACACGGTCGACCCTCTGCCCTTGAGAGAGCTGCGCCAGATCGCCTTCGATACGACCGTGTACGACTCCACTGTTAGGGACTTGCTCGATTCCGTCCCCGTACAGAGCTCGCTGGAGGGATTGAAAGACGCGCTGTTTGAAGTCGCGGTGGAGACCGGAGGCCAGGCGTACATTGGCGCCACAGAGCTGGACCGGGCCCTCGCCAGCATCGACCTTGACGCCAGCCGGTTTTACCTGCTCAGTTACGCCCCGCCCGAGCCTCACGGTGACGGTCTGTTCCACTCGCTCGGCGTCGAGGTGCGCCGCCCCGGTCTGACCGTGAGGGCGCGAAGGGGGTATCTCGACCTCTCGGCTGATGAACGCAAGTCCCTGGCGGTCAATGCGGCCCTGGCCGTTCCGGGAGCCGTCTCGGGCCTTCCATTCCGCGCCCAGTCGTTCCGCAAGTGGTCATCGGCAGGGGATCCGGTAGTGCTGCTGGTCGTAGCGCCCGAGGGGAACCCGGCCGAGCTGCGATCATTTTCGACCTCGGCCGAGGGTGTCTCGCATCTGTTTCACGCTGTGGCCCTGGACGAGAACGGCCTCGTCTTCGATGAAGTGCACCAGCAGATGCGTCCGCTCGCGGCAAAGATCGCGGGCGAATCGGCACTTCAGCGAGCGCCCGTCTATATTCACGAGTGGTCGATTCCTCCTGGCGACTTTGAGATACGCATCGCACTCGAGGACAGCCTCAGCGGAGAGATCGGTGCCACCCACATACAAGTGGAGGTCCCCGAGGCATCTGGCGACTGGAGCACAAGCGACTTGATGATCGTGGTCACTGAAAACGGCCAGACCCCGCAGCCCCTGCTCGTTCCGATCGTCGCTGCGAATGAGACGGTCCTCGCCTACGTTGAGGTCTTCGGCGGCAAGAACCCGATTCTCTCCGGTGATATCCTCTCTCAGGACGGCAACAGGCGCCTCGCCGTGCTCCCCGATCTGCCGATGGGTAGAGATCGAGTCGGCATCCATCGAGCGGCGCACAGGATCCGCGGAATGCCGCCTGGCGAATACGTCCTTCAGATCCGTGTGGTCGACCCTGGTGTAGACGAAGAGGCGATGCTGAAGACGCCGCTCGTCGTCCTACCGGCTTTCCGACGAAACTGACCTGTTGGCGCAAATGGAGCCCGGCCGCTGCTCGAAGACGCGATTTGCGGCACACAAATCGGGCCGGAGCTGAACTCTTCGAGGGATAGGAATGAAACTCACAAAGGTCTTGCCAGTTGCTCTGATGATCATCACATTCGCCATCGACGCCCCGGCGGACCGCACGGTGCCGCCGCTACATGGGGATCGAGCTGCTCAGGTCGAGATCCTGTTCGGCGGAACAGTGAAGGACCCGGCAGGTAACCCGATCGAAGGTGCCGAGATCACTCTGGAGCAGGTGGCCTCCCTGGCGGACAACATCCACCAGCTGCAAGCGACCACCAACGAGCAAGGCGCCTTCACGATGCCGCAGGTTTTAATGGAGGTGAGATACAACCTTCGAGTCGTGAAGGAGGGCTACATGCCGCATGAGGAAGTCATCCTGCTCCGCAGGGACAGAACGGTGCATCAGCTCGAGTTCACCCTGGCTATCGCTAGCCGCACGCTGGCGAGGGAGGCGTACGAGAGAGGATTCGAGGCGTACCGGTCGGGTCGCCTCGAGGAAGCCGCGTCGTCGATGAACGAGGCGGTGTTGGCGTACGGGGTCATAGAGGAACCAGACGACATCTTAGTCTCGTCCCTCGTGGCACTCGGGCAGGTTAGGCTTCAGTTACAGCAGTTCGACGAGGCCGAGGCAGCCTTCGGGCGTGCGCTCGCGCTCAGCCCCGACAATGCCATGGCACAGATGGGCATGGGAACCGTACGCGACCGCCAGGGCAAGTATGCGCACGCGATCGCTCATTTTCGCCACGCTTTGGAGCTGCAGCCCCAGAACGCGACAGCGCTCTACAATCTAGGCTCGATTCTGCTCACTGTTGAAGAGGTAGATGACGCCATCGAGGTTCTCGAGCAGTGCCTGGCAGCGCAACCGGACATGCCCCAGGCTCACAGGAGCTTGGGCAACGCCTACGCTCGAGCGGGGAGACCGGCCGAGGCGAGCGAGCATCTGGAAACCTATTTGGGGCTCGTGCCCAACGCGCCCGATGCCGAGCAGGTGCGTGAGTTCATCGCCGGCTTGAAGAGAGAGCAAGGATCCTAGCGGCAGCCGATAGACCTCCCCGCCGCCGGTGGTACTCCGGGTGAACGTTGACGAAGATGGTCGCCCGCTGCTCCGTGTGATCAATCGCCTCCATAGCCTGGACTTCTCAACGGGGCTCAGGTCAATGTCAGGTTACAGTAGGCCCATGGAAGATCCGCCTGCTCCCCGACACTTTGCCACCACCCACTGGAGCTTGGTGGCCGCGGCCCAGCCCGACGAGGCGAGTCAGACCACAGCTCGAGAGGCGCTCGAGGAGCTTTGCCGGGCCTATTGGTATCCCCTCTATGCCTTCGTGCGGAGCCGTGGGTATTCAGCGGTCGACGCTCAGGACCTTACGCAAGCCTTCTTCACACGAATCATCGAAACGGGCGGATTTGCCTCCGCTGATCGTGAGCGAGGTCGGTTTCGCTCCTACCTGCTAGGCGCGATGAAGCATTTCCTGGCCAATGAATGGCATCGGACCCAGACGCAGAAACGCGGTGGCCAGGTGCGATTCATCGAATGGGATGCGCTCGATCCGGAGGCCCGATTCGCCGGGGCATCGAAGCAGTCGGATGACCCGGAACACCTCTTTGATCGCGAATGGGCGCTGGAGACCATTGCCGGGGCTCTGCAAGCACTTCACGACGAAATGGAGAAAGCCGGCAAGAGCGAGCAGTTTGACGCGCTCAAAGGCAGCCTGACGGGAGAAGACGATGTGCCGCGGGCTGAAATCGCGGCGCGGATGAACATGAGCGAGGGCGCGGTCAAGGTTGCCCTTCACCGGCTGCGGCGACGTTACGGCGAGCTGCTGCGGGCCGCCATCGCGGAGACGGTCGGCAATGAAGCGGACCTCGAGGATGAAATGCGCTATCTGGTCGCGGTTTTGCGGAAGCAGTGAGTTTTCGCCGTAACCTCCCGGCGTGAATCTGTCAGGAAGAGGTGAATGAGACCTTAGGAGGAGATCGGTTCATGAGCACTTCCGACAAAGACACATGCAAGCGCTGTGGAGCGGCTGTCCCCGCAAAATGGCCCGGCAAGCTCTGCCCCGCCTGCCTCATGTCGGGTGCCCTGGATCTAGCCGCCGGCGAGGCCGAAACCGTCTCGCCGGGCTCCCGCGAATCACAGTCGCTTCACGGGGACTCTGAGTTCCCCTGCGAATTCGGCGGCTACCGGTTGCTTGGATTGCTCGGGCACGGCGGCATGGGCACGGCGTACGAGGCCGAGCAGGTCGCCACCGGGCGCGGCGTCGCTTTGTAGATGCTGGGGCAGCAGCGCGATTCGCCGGAGATGCGGAAGCGGTTCCTGCGCGAAGGCCGCCTTGCCGCGGGGGTCAGCCACCCGAATAGCCTCTACGTCTACGGGTCCGAGGAGATCGAAGGTATCCCGGTGATCACCATGGAGATCGCCGAAAGCGGCACGCTCAAGGACAGGCTCAAGAAGCGCGGCCCTCTCCCGACAACCGAGGCCGTGGACGCAATGCTCGACGTCCTCGCGGGTCTGGAAGGCGCCTTTGCAGCCGGTGTGCTGCACCGCGACATCAAGCCGTCCAACTGTTTCGTCGGCCCGGACGGTTCGGTGAAAATCGGTGACTTCGGCCTGTCGGTGTCGACGCTGGCGAAGGACGACACCTATATCACGGCCTCCGGCGTCATCATGGGCACACCGGCTTACGCATCGCCGGAACAGCTTCGCGGCGATGACCTGGACGCGCGCGCCGATATCTACTCCGTGGGTGCCACGCTCTTCACATTACTCACCAACCGAGTGCCCTTCGAGGGAGAGAATGCGGTTCAGGTCGTGGCCAACGCTGTCAACAAGAAGCCGGTACCGCTGAGCGAGTTGCGTGAAGACGTGCCGCCCGGCCTCGAGCGGGCGGTGGCCCGCTGCCTCGCCAAAGAACCGGATGGGCGATACGCCGACTACAGGGCGCTGCGCGATGCGCTACTGCCGTTCAGTTCCAAAGAGCCGGAACCTGCGTCGCTGAAGGTACGTGTGCCAGCCGGATGGATCGATTACCTGATCGCCTTCTTGATTCCCTATGTGACCCTCATGCTCGCGGTCGGCAATGATGAGTTTCATTTACAGTTCCTGATGGAACGTACCCTGTACTCGGCGAGATACTACGTTGCGTTTCTCTCCTTCGGCATCCTCTACTTCACCCTCACAGAGGGGATCTGGGGGGCCGGCCTCGGCAAGCGGCTCAAGGGGTTGCGCGTTGTTTGTGCCAGCGGCCGTCCGTCCGGCCTTGGACGTGCGCTGCTCAGGATCCTCATACCCGTTCTCAGCGTCGAAGGCGTCCGAGTTCCCCTTTTGCTGGCATCGATTTCGGCGACGGCTATCAACGACCTGACCGTGACTGAGATCGTGATCTATTCGGCTGCCACCTCGATCTGCCCCTGGATCCCGGTGCTCCTGAGTCTGACTGCGCGCCGCGAGAACGGTTACGCCACGGTCTGGGACCTCGGCAGCGGAACGAGGGTGGTGATCAAGCCAAAGGGCAGCGAGCGCCCGTCGATCGAGCCTGTGGCTCAGGCGGAGATTCCCGTCGAGGGTTCGCTATCGCTCGGACCCTTCCAGATCGTCCAAGAGCTGGTTCTCGGAGAGTGGATGATCGCCACCGATCCCGTGCTGCGACGCCGGGTCTGGTTGCTGCGGCGAACTTCATCGGCTCTCTCGGTAGCTCGAAGAAACCTGGCCCGATCCGGGCGCCTACGCTGGTTGCAGAAGGTGGAGACGGCAGAAGCTGGCTGGAATGCCTTCGAGGCACCTCAAGGAGTGCCGTTTCCAGCCCTGATCGAAGGCGGGAAGCGTGTGCCCTGGTCGACTCTGCGCCAGTGGCTCCACGACCTGGCGACGGAACTGTGGGAGGCGACCGGGGATCAGACCCTGCCTGCCGAGCTGAGCCTCGATCATGTCTGGATTACCGATCAAGGCCGCGCAGTCCTGCTCGACGAACCTTGGCCCGATGTAGAAACCCCCGCCGAGCGCATCTCTGTCGAGGGCATGACCGGACAACAGCGCTTCTTGGGCGCCATTGCCGCGCACGTGGACTCAACCAGCCTCCCCCTTCACGCCAGACCGGTGCTGCGGAACCTCGAGGACGGGAAGTTCGAGAAGCTCAGCTTTCTCACCGGCATACTGAGGGGCCTCCTGGACAAACCCGCCGAGGTCAACAGTGGGATACGTGCCGGGTCGATCTTCATGCTGCCCTTCTACGTCTGGGTCATGATCTTCGTCGGAACCTTTTCAGGAACGGGAAGAATACCGGAAGCTCTGGGGGGCTCTGTGGCGTGGCTCGCCATGAACACGACGATGTTGGTGCTGGTCGCCGGCGCCCTGATCCAGCTTCTGGAACTGCCGCTCCGGACGACCTTCGGCCAGTCCATCTTCAGGCTGGCGGTCGTCAACGCCGATGGGGAGCCTGCCAACATCTCAACCCTGTTGGCTCGCTGGGCCATCGTTTGGCTCCCACTCCTTCTCCCCATCTCGTTCGTGGCTCTGTGGCTCCGGAGAGCCGAACCTACCGCTGCATTCTTCTCCGCACTCGCATTGCTGCTCCTCTGGATCAGCGCAGCGTTCTATGCCGTCGGTCATCCCAACCGAGGCCTGCACGACCGGTTGGCGGGAACCTGGGTGGTGCGACGATGAATCACCGTTGCAGGGAACCTGGGTGGTGCGGCGATGAATGACCGTTGCCGGGTGGTAGCTACTTTCAAACCACTCATCTGATTTCGAAGCAGTAGGTCAGCCAAAAGCAAAACCAAGACCAAGAAAGGTGTATCGATGATTGACGGAGGGAAAGCTGTGCCCGAGGGAAAGAGGATCTACTGGCTGGATAATCTGAGGACTTTCGCGATCTTCCTGGTGGTCCTCATACACGCTGGAGTCGTCTACGAAAGCAGCGGTATTGGGGCCATCTTCTGGATTGTTGATGATCCCGCAACCAACGACCTGATTGGCATCGTAAATCTGGTTCTCGACATCTTCGTGATGCCGACGCTGTTTTTCGTCTCTGGGTACCTGACTCCGCAGTCCTTGGAGCATAGGAGCAGGTACGACTTCGTAAAGGCAAAATTCAAGAGATTGATGGTTCCCTGGGTGGTGGCTGTTTTTACTCTGATTCCAATCTACAAGGTCATCTTCCTCTACTCCCGAGGCTTGCCCCAGGAGCACTGGGGCTCCTACTTCCACTTCAGCAACGGTATCTACAGCCAGAACTGGCTCTGGTTCCTCCCCGCGCTTTTCTTCTTCAATCTTCTCTATGTGCTGCTCTCAAGCAGGGGTTGGGTGCCGGAAAGGATGTCCTTCAAGCTGGCCATGGTGGTGACCTTTGTCATCAGCGCTGCAAGCAGTGTCGCGTTTGACCTGCTCAATGCCCAAGGATGGACACTGACAGCGCTGATCGACTTCCAGAATGAGCGACTGCTGATCTACTTCATGATGTTCCTGTTGGGGTCGCTCGGTTTCCAGCAGGGGGTCTTCGCGTCCAGACCCAGAAGCAAGAAGCTATACATCGCCGTGAACGCAACCGCCTGGATTCCGGTCAGTGTGTACACGGTTCTTGTGATCATCTGGGTTCTTAAACCAGACTTCATGCTGGTCTCACCAGTCATAGGTAGTGTCGTCCTCTGGCTGAGCTTCTGCCTTTCACTACTGTGTCTGGTGTACTTGACGATTGAGACGTTTCGCTTCTATCTCGATAGGCCGGGAAGAATATGGAATGAGCTCAACAAGAATGCGTACTACGTGTACATCATTCACGTGATCGTGCTGGGGGGCATAGCCTTGCTTCTGCTGGATACGACGCTCCCGTCGTTGGTGAAGTATCTGATCTTGGCATTGTCGACCTATGTCGCCAGCAATGTGATCATCTCGCTGTCCCGCAGAGCATTCAGCGCACACATCCTGACCCGGCGAGCCAGTGACGCTAGCGGGGCATAGAAGAAGTGGGCGCAGAGGGCCCAAGCGCTCTCGTCTAATCCGCCTTCAGCGTCCCCGCGCCAGGGTCTCGTTCAGGACAATCGAGATGGGGATCTTCTGAAGAGCTTTCTCTTCCTCCCGCTCGGAGAGTCCGGCGAAGGCGCTCTCGTCCAGGCGTATGTAATCATCTTCGGAAAAGCTGGGCCCCTGCAGCATGGGCACGCCCAAAGTCTCGAAGTAGTTCAAAGACGCCCGGCGATAATCTGCGCTTACCCGATCTCCCATCCGAGGTTGTGGCCGATCGGCCAACGTGAAATCCCAGACCCTGGCGATACGGCCACCCAGCGGAAGACTCCCCGACGTCGCCGACACCACGCCAGGCACGCTTTCGAGGCGCTCCATGATGTCCTCAGCCGCGCATTACCACGTGCCGGGAGCAGGCAGTTGAGTGCCGATTCCATGGATCTCACGGCAGTTACGTTGAGTTGACGAAGCCCACTCGACGCTATGCGAACAACCGCGCCGAGGTGGTAGCTGCTTGAGACGGACGACCTCGACGCCCCCGTTGTTCCCTTCCTGATCTTGCAGTAGTTTCCTAAACCAGATTTCAGAATCAGAGTTTCTCTGACAGGGAGAGTTCTCGTGATCGGGCGCACTCTCGGTCACTGCGAGATCCTCAGGCCGCGCCACCTGGACATGGAGGAGAGAAGTGAAAGCGACACGCACGATCGTCGGTATCGGCCTCGCGGTCCTCATCATGGCTGCCACGGGAAGCCTGGCGAGCCAGGAGCGTTCCCTCTGGCTCCGCTATCCGGCAATCTCGCCCGACGGTAGCACGCTGGTGTTTGCCTATCGGGGAGATCTCTACCGGGTCCCGGTGGAGGGCGGGCTGGCCGCACCCCTGACGATCTACGAGGGGACCGACTTCATGCCGGTGTGGTCGCCAGACGGCCGGGAGATCGCCTTCGCGTCGGACCGGTCGGGCAACTTGGATGTCTGGATCATGCCAGCCGAGGGTGGTCGGGCCCGTCGTCTCACCTTTCACTCCGCCAACGACCGGCCCTGGAGCTTTACCCCGGACAGCGGCCAGGTGGTGTACAGCTCCAGCAGGCTGGACGCCGCAACCAGCGCTCTCTTCCCGTGGCTCCCAGAGCTCTATTCCGTGCCCACCAGTGGGGGACGAGAGCGCCAGATCCTCACCACTCCTGCCGAGTACGTTCATTTCGACGGAGCAGGAGACCGCTTCCTCTTCCAGGATCTGAAGGGGGTGGAGGATGAGTGGAGGAAGCATCACACCTCCTCCGTGGCCAGAGATATCTGGATCCACGATCTGCGGGATGGAAGCTTCTCCCAGCTGACACGGGAAGCCGCCGAGGACCGGAATCCGGTGTTCACTCCCGATGAAGCGAGTATCGTCTTCCTCAGCGAGCGGGACGGCACCATGAACGTGTACCGTGCCTCGCTGGATGATCCTGACCAGGCGGAAGCCCTCACCTCCTTCGACACGCACCCGGTGCGCTTCCTCACGTCCTCCGACGATGGGCTCCTCGCGTTTTCCTGGGACGGTGAGATCTACACGCTCCGGCCCGGGGCCGAGCCGAGCCGGATCCCCATCGAGATTCGGAGTGACCTTCCCAGTCGACCCGAGCGCACACTGACGGTCACCTCCGGAGCCACCGAGATGGCTCTATCCCCGTCGGAGAAAGAGGTGGCCTTCGTCTATCGCGGCGAGGTCTTTGCCACCTCGTTGGAGACGAACGTGACGAAGCAGGTCACCCGGACCCCGGAGCAGGAGCGGTCCATCTCTTTCAGCCCAGATGGCCGCTCGATCCTCTATGCGGGCGAGCGGAACGGAAGCTGGAACCTCTATCGCACCAACCTGCGGGAGGGAGAGCGCTACTTCTTCACCTCCACCGTGCTGGACGAGGTACCGGTCCTGGTAACCGATCAGGAGACCTTCCAACCGACCTTCTCCCCTGATGGGAAGGAGGTGGCCTATCTGGAGAACCGGGAGACCCTCAAGGTCCTGAATCTGGAGTCACAGGAAACCCGGACGCTCCTCCCGGGAAGCGCCACCTTCAGCTACTCCGACGGTGACCAGTACTACCAGTGGTCCCCCGACGGAAAGTGGTTCCTGGTGCAGTACCTGCTACCGGGGTACTGGAGCCCGGAGGTGGGGTTGGCGCGAGCGGATGGCACGGGTGAGATCGTCAATCTCACGGAAAGTGGCTTCGTCGACATCGCACCCAAGTGGGCAGCCGGTGGCTCGATGATGATTTGGAGATCGAACCGCGACGGGCTCCGGAGCGCCGCCGGGAGCGGGTCCAGCCAGGGCGATATCTACGGGCTCTTTTTCACCCAGGAAGCCTTCGACCGGTTCCGGCTCTCCAAGGAAGAGTTCGCCCTTCTGCAGGAGGCGGAGAAGGAGGCCAAGAAGAAGGAAGGCGATGAGGGCGAGAAGGAGGACGAAGACGAGGACGAGGAGAAGGAGATCGAGCCCATCGTCCTCGAGTTGGACGGGATCCAGGACCGCACGGCCCGTCTCACCATCCATTCGTCTTCGCTCTCTGACTCCGTGATCACGCCGGACAGCTCCACGCTCCTCTACCTGGCCCGCTTCGAGAAGGGGTACGACCTGTGGAGCACCGACCTCCGAACCCGGGAGACGAAGATCCTGCTCAAGCTCGGCGGCGAGAGAGGAGGGCTGGTGCTGGACAAGGAGGGCGAGAACGTCTTCGTCCTGTCCGATGGACGAATCTCGAAGATCGAGGTCGGCTCGGGAAAGCGCACCCCCATTACGTTCAGCGGTGAGATGGTCCTGGATCCGGTGGCGGAGCGGGAATACATGTTCGAGCACGTGTGGCGGCAGGTGCGGGAGAAGTTCTACACACCGGATCTCCACGGCGCGCCGTGGGATCTTCTGAAGACCGAATATGCTCGCTACCTCCCACACATCTCCAACAACCGGGACTTCGCCGAGATGCTGAGCGAGCTCCTGGGCGAGCTGAATGCATCCCACACTGGTGGAAGCTACCGGCATTCTGCCTCGGACGGGGACGTCACGGGGGCACTGGGCGTCTTCTTCGACGAGTCATGGGAAGAGGACGGAATGCGAATTGCCGAGGTGCTGAGGGATGGGCCCCTGGACAAGGCTGAATCGCGCGCGTCCGCCGGGACGATTTTGGTGGCCGTGAACGGCGACGGCCTGACCTCCTCCACCAACTACGCCAGGGTGATGAATCGCTCGGCGGGCAAGAACATTCGCCTCTCTTTCCGGGACCCCACGTCCGACGAGACGTGGGATGAAACCGTGAAGCCCATCTCCTCGGGGGCGGAAGGCCAGCTCGCCTACGAGCGGTGGGTAGAGCAGCGGCGCATACTCACCGACTCCCTCTCCGATGGCAGGATTGGATACGTCCACGTTCGGAACATGGACGATCCCAGCTACCGGACCGTGTTGGAAGAGGTTCTGGGAAAGCAAGTGACCAAGGATGCCATCATCATCGATACTCGCTTCAATGGAGGCGGCGACCTTGTGGACGATATGAGCGTCTTCCTCACAGGTCGACGCTACCAGGCCTTCATCGCCCCCGATGGCCAGCTGGTGGGCGTAGAGTCCCAGCGGCGCTGGACCAAGCCGTCGGCGATGCTCGTGGCCGAGGGTAACTACTCGGACGCCCACTGCGTGCCCCACATGTACCAGTACCTGGAGATCGGCCCGGTGATCGGCATGCCGGTCCCCGGAACGTGCACCTTCGTGTGGTGGGAGAGACTCCAGGACAGCTCTCTCGTCTTCGGTATTCCCAACATGGGGGTGACGGACGGCGTGGGTGGTCAGGTTCTGGAGAATTACCAACTAGAGCCGGATATTCTGATTCGGAATGAATGGGATCTGGTGGCACAGGGCAGAGACCAGCAGCTCGAGCGAGCCGTCCAGGAACTGCTGCGGACGTTGAACGGGGGGAGGTAGCCCGGGAGGGCCTTGCCACGCAGTGTCCGTATAGGGAATAGCCTGCTGTCTTGACGTTATGACTTGTCGCCCAAGGGAATGGCCTGGCAAGCGCCTTCTGGGTGGGTGTTCAGGCGATGGGTGTCGCAGTACTCGGTGATGGGTACGCCCTTGACGTACTCCATCGCGAAATAGGGACGCCCTCGGCCGGTTTCGCCTGCGTCGTAAACCTGAGCGATGGTGGAGTGGGTCATCAGGGCCAGGGCCTGCTCTTCGGCCTTGAACCGCGCCACCACCTGCTCGGTGTCCATACCCCACTTGATGACCTTGATCGCCACCTTGCGACGTACTGGTTCGGTCTGCTCTGCCTCATAGACCTCGCCCATGCCGCCTTCACCGACCCTGCGGAGGATGCGGTAGGGACCGATCATGCGGGATTCCCGGGGATCAGGCAACGAGTCGGTACTGAGAAGTTCAGTCTCAGGAGACTCGGGCTTGTCCTCATTCATGGACCATCACCTCCTGCTTGACCGCCATGGGCACACCTCACACTTGTCCCGTCGAAGGAGTAGGCCTGTCGCTAGCACATGACGGGGCCTTGCCCTGGCAGTGAAACTCTGATTCTGGAATCCGAATTAGAGATCTACTGCAAGATCAGGAGGGGAACAACAGGCGCTCCGTCAAAGTGCGAACTGGGTCGTCCGGATTCTGTTCAGCCCTGGCCGACGCCGATTGCGATCGCACAACTGCCGATTGCTTCGCGGTCGCGCCTTAGCGGTTTGGACCGAGGCGACCACTGCTTGAGCGGGGACGATCTCGAAACCACCGATCGTTCCAATCTCGCTGCAGCGAAGTTAACTTGACAATATCTGCCCATTGATTATCTGGCAGGCTTAGGCGTAAAATCTGCCGGCCGACCGCGAATTTCCGACGAGCACCTGAAGTCAATGTTCTGGGGAAGCCCCATGGGCACAAAACTTCGGGCTCCTTAAGTGGAGAGGTGAACCTCTCCAGAAAGAGTTCGATCGGGGCTCGAGGAAGGACAACGAGGCAGGACCGATGCACATCAGAAGCGTCATTCTTGCGCTGCTCATACTTCACCTAGCCGGCTCAGCGGGTGGGCAACAGATTTCGGAGATACACACGACACTCGATGAGCTCCTAGGACGAGGCGACTTCGCTGCCGAATGCGCCCAACCTGAAGACTCTTTGGCGGAGATAGGTACAAACGCAACGGGGACTACCGCTGCCCTTTCCGGGCTGCGTGCCGCCACAGATGGCACTTATGAGGGCTCTACGAGTCAAGATCGCGAAATCAGGCTTGTCGTTTTAGGGGGGCAGATCAAGCAGTGGGTGGTTAACTACGCGTGCCCCGGGTTCACCTGGTGGGCAACGTGGAATGTCAACTGCCCTATCATCAGCGACCTCTTCACCTGCGGCTATCTCCCCCCCTCGTGCACATATGAGTTTAGCTGGTTAGAGCTGTCCGGGAGCGTCGATTCAGCGACCCAGCTCTCCGGCACGATCACCATCAGGCACCAGTATTTCACCTCGAGCTGCTGCCAGATCAACAATATGTCGTGGTCGGCCAGTCTCCCGCCGCCTCCCGATGCACCTACCGACTTGATGGCAGCGTCGTCGCCCGCAAAGAAGGTAGACCTCGCGTGGACCGACAATGCCTCCGACGAGACCGAATACCGAGTAATGCGCAAGCTGGAGTCTGAAGGCAGCTTCACTCAAATTGCCACCCTCACTGCCGACGCGACGAGTCACACGGATGACACCGTGGAAAAGGGGATGCGCTACGTCTACCGCGTGTTGGCCTGCAACGGCGTGGGTTGCTCGGATCCCTCCAACGAGGTCACGGTGAGCGTCCCCGCGTTGTCGTTCTTCATCTGGGACTAACCGTTCCGTCGAATCAGGGCCGAGAGAGCCTCCTACTTGCCATTACCAGACGTCGCGGAAGCTCAGGCAG
>SDBS01002392.1_pt1 | contig 18761 bp, 18 predicted proteins | sample 2277091 | NCBI WGS metagenome assembly SDBS01 (sample SAMN10404972, study PRJNA504765) | marine sediment metagenome | isolation source: marine sediment core GS10_PC15, 163 cmbsf | place: Arctic Ocean: Southern Knipovich Ridge | collected 2010 | reverse complement strand
CCAGTCTTCAAGTTCTAAGCCAGCGTGGCGTTCCCGAAACTGTTCCAATAAGCCTTTTCGCCGCTCTAACTCCTCACGACATAACCGTTCAATGTCATCTATTCCTCTGCCAAAAGACGAAAAGAGGCTCTGGGCTTCCTCCTCATTTTTTCCAGCTACGGCTAGAACATAAAATTTTTTCGTCTCTTTAGGATCAACAGAAAACTTGAAGAATCCGGGTCTAAAGTAGTCGTCGATGCTGTTTTCGCTTCGGGAGGCATCAACCCTGAAATACACTTTTTCGACCCACCAGCTCTCCTCAACAAAAGAGCCACCGTTGCTTGAGGACAAAATCAGGGATGAAAACGAATCCGAGGGCTCGATTGTTACTGCTTTTCCGTGGCGCTTCTGGATAAAGTTCCATTGTATTTTGTTCTTATTTGTTGTGTTGTATATGTGCCTCGAATTAACAAGCGGTGAGATATTAACTGACACTTTTTCTTCCAAGGGGTTACTGACTTCATAGATTACTACTGTCGCGTTTTTCATGTAAGGCATAAAGATTGTCTTCTGGAGGCTAACACCATTCACCGCGTACCTCCAAGTGGGAAGGGGTATAATACTAAAGTTCGAAAGAAAGCGGTAGCCCTTAGGATGCATAACGTCCTGGAACTCGTTTGCCCCGAGATCGTATGTTTCATTTCCAATCTGCAGGTTCTCGTCAAGCTTTGTTAATAGAACCCAGCGGTTCACTGGTGGATTAAAGGCTGCAACAAGAAGACCATGATATTTTCGGGTGTTGACCCCCAAAACTGTTGAGGAAGCATATCCTCCTAACCCGTTGGTTACAAGCCATTCTCTACCTAGAGCCTCGTTAACGTCGGATAGAACGCCTCGCCCAAGACCTATTTTAGGCAAGTCCACCTTGGTGACATCCAATCATGATTAATGTAAGAGCTTGGCTATGTTTTTTCCTGTATCCACATTGAAGTGATTGGCTACTGTACAACATTTACTCCGCAACAACAACGCATGAAGAACTGGAAGCTCAAGTTCTGTAAGGGTTTCAGCGTGACCCATGCCCTTTGCCACCACAAAATCCACCGAACGATAAAGCTTCAGGAAATCTTCTGAACATTCTTCGGGAAACAAACCAACAGAATCCGACCCAGTGGACATTACCACATCTGCCACTTTGTCCATTCCAACAATTTTTGCGTCTTCCAACGTGGCATCATTGAGTATCGGACCAGCTTTAACCGCTACTGTAACATGGGCACCAAGATTCTTCAGCTCTTGGACAAGCAACGTGTCGAGGACTATTTCTCCTGCGTTGTCAGTTAAGTATAGAACACTTTTCGAGTTCTTTGCTTTGTTGAAGATCTGAGGAATCTCATCTATTGCTAGGTCACTTTCTGCCTGTTGAATCAACTTCTCAAGGTCCGCGAACTTGAAGGGGTTATCAGGAAGATCAAATTCCATGATGTTACCGACAATAGCGGAGAGGCAAGCTTTCCTAAAACGTAGCTCCGGCGAAGTTTCCTTCGAAACTATGCTCTGTGCTACGGGCAGAACTTCTAGAGCCTTTTGATTGCTGAGTTGTTTCTTTTGTTTGTATGGGTCAGGGTCTCCTGTTATCTCTCTTATCAGCCGGTCACGTTTTGTTCCTAAATAGGCGGGATTGGCTGTTGGCTTGAATTCTTCAGCCAAGAAACTTAGGATTGCTGACAACGTTTTGAATTGAATAGACTTGTCGTTTGTGGCTTCTTGGATTTGTAGGTACCCACGATTAAGAATACATGAAATACATCTGAGTTCAACATTCAATTGTCAATCACACGCCTAAACAACAAAAACTACAACAACCATAATCAGGTATTTTATAAGCAAATAATGAACTTGGCTAATGCACCGTTTTATGAATTACTCAACTACACCGATTCATTTATGGCTTCTGCAAATTCCATTAGCACTTTTCTGGGGTCTTTGGCTTTCACTACTCCGCTAGCAACCAAAACGCCCTTGGTGCCGAGCTTAAATGCAGCAGTTACATCCTCACCCTTGGTTATTCCCGCGCCACAGAGCATCACCACATCAGGGTTTATGCTTTTCACACGTTCAACCGTCTCAGTGACCAGCTCAGGCTTAGCCTTACAAACAGAGATTCCAGTTCCTATCAGTTCAGGCGGCTCCAAAGAAACTATATCTGGTTTAAGGGCAGCCACTGCAGCGCTCACAGCAGCATTGTTAGTGCACACCACAGAAACCATACCAGATTCACGCGTCTTTGCAACTATGGCTTCAATGTCACACAATCGTAGTTGCCTCTCCGAGTGGTTAATTAATGTTCCAACGGCTCCAGCCTCCTTCACAGATTCAAGAAGGACATGCCCCGTGGAACTGCCGGGAACTATGGGATCAATATGCTGCGCAAAAACTGGAATTGAAACAGTGTCAGCGATGGATGCTATGTCAGTGAATTGAGGAGCCACGCCAACGTTAACCCCCGACTCCATGCTCACCTCGTCTGCAATTTTTGACAGTTTAACTGCTTTTTTTCCGGTGGCTTCAGAGTATGTCTTATAGTTCACAATAATGATGGGTATCTTGAGGTTTTTCATCAGTATCCGCCGCTTATAGCTACACCTTAGGAACTTAAAGATTTAGCCTCAGGAAATTAATGTTTCCTATATATCACTCTAGATTTCGGCTCAAGATTAGAACGATCCTTTTTGTCGAAAATCAAACAGTCCACATTCTATATCACAAGGAAGAAAAAATAACTATCATAGGTAAGGCGGTCGCTCCGTAGTAGTAACAGCAACTGAAGAGGTTACGCCGGACCTCCAGAGAGTCAAAGTGACAACTTGACCAGGCGACACTTCTACTTCCATGTATGCACTCCAATCTTCGATGGTGAACGTAGGATGACCGTCGATAGCCATCACAATATCCATAGCTGTATAACCTGGGGAACCATCGGGAGCGGTAGCGCTCACAGCTGATGCTAAACCCGCTTCTTCTGCGGGATAGCCAGAAACTACATCCATAACTAGAAGCCCAGTCTGGTAAGCATCAACGTTAATGATGTTCCAGAAATCTATAGCCTCGGGAGTCAGCGCTACTATAGAAACGCCTACAAAAGGATGCTTGTAATCTCCCTCATCGATAAGAGAGGGAATCACTCGCTTCAAGATGTTCACGGGAACTGCAAAGTTGAAACCTACGTCTGTGCCCGCGTTTGTTATTCCAACAACATTTCCATAAAGATCAAGCAAAGGTCCACCTGAGCTTCCTGGGGCAATAGTCAAGTCCAGCTGTAATATAGGCACGATTATGGGTTCAAGGCCAAGTAGCCTGTTGACTTGACTTATGTATCCGACGGAAAGGCTCTCTGTAAGTCCAAGAGGGTTACCTATTGCTACTACTTGCTGTCCGATGCCGACAGATTGGTTACTTAAACTCAAGGGCTCAACCTCAGCTGGAACCGAAGATACTGCTAGAACTGCGATGTCGGAGTAAGCGTCGGAGCCTATCACCGTAGCCTTTGTTCTTGTTCTGTCGAAGAACTCGATTTCTATGTCTGTTTCGTTTGTAACTACGTGATAATTGGTGACGATTGTGTTTTGATTGTTAAACAGGAAACCTGAGCCTTGTCCAATGGAGGTTCTGATCACCACAACGGACCTGTATGCAGCATCGTATACTTCGGCGGGTGTCTGCCTGAGCAGCTGATCAACGATTTCTTCCAGACCCGAAATTTCGGATATGAGTCCTTCGATGGTTTCAACTGTGGTTGTGATGTCAGCCAAGCTTGTGTATGTGCTTTGATTGAGGGCACTTATTTGATTGGCTAGATTTGACAGGGCTGATGTGGCTTCTGCGAGGTTGTCTTTTGTGTCGTTTATGGCGATTTGTAGTTCACTAATCTGTTCTTCTTGGGTATCAAGCTGTTCGGTCTGAACGGCAACTTCGTCTAGGGCACTTTGTAGTTCATTAAGCCGTTCTTCCTGCGCATCAAGGGCGCTTTGTAGTTCCTCAAGCTGTTCGCTCTGGGCGCTGAACTGCTTGAGAGAGGTTTCTAGTTCGTTAATACGTTCCTCTTGTGTGTTAAGCTGTTCTTGAGCACGAATGCTGTCAAGTATCAAATATGTATTAAATGCTGAGAAGATAATAGCGACAACGGCTATTATTGCTACTAGCTTTAAGGTCCTGTTAGACATACACCAATTTCAATAATCAAATGGGCTTTAAGACTTTTGGAACGTCACCAAGCATGTGTCTAGAACTTGAAAAGAGATACAAAACATCAGTTTTAACAGGGCTACAATTGCTCGATCTTCGCGGCTATCTCCCGTAACGATTGCGTGACAGGATGCTCTGTTTTTTCAAAAGCAAACAGGTATTCTCCTCCAGACTGGAGCACATCACAGGAACAAGGAACGAGGTTAACGATGGGTAATTGGTGCGTATCGAGTTTGAGGTGGGTTCTACCTGACAAGATTGTTTCGGGAACTTTGTTGACTACTATTCCCGTCTTTTTTTCGTAGAGGTCGTAGAGCTCGTGTATCATTCTCTGTGTTCCGTCTACATCCGACTTGTCTATTGAAGTTATCACCAGCACTACGTCCGCTGCAACAATTGCGTTGATGGATGAATACTGAAGCCCCGGACTAGAATCGCATATTACGTAATCAAAGTTCATGTCTTTTAGAAGATGTTCTTTGAGTGAAAGCAGCCTGCCTAGAGCTTTCATCTCCCATTTTCTGTCCTTGGATGTCATCTCCCGAATAGCTGCTGTTGAAGGGTCTACCAAACCAACAAACAACCGCCCCGATTTTATATACTTGGGAGTGCAATCTGTCAGAATGTTTTTTTACCTTGCAGGCTTTGTTCAGGTAATCATTCACTCAGTATCTCTTATTGTTCTTGAATGTTGAACTGAGGCTCGGAGCTCGAAGATCTAAATCCAACAAACACACCTTTTTGCCCTTGTCAGCGAAAATCATTGCCAAATTCACAGATAGCAACGTCTTGCCAGTTCCGCCCTTATACGAATGAAGCGTTATGATCAACGATCCTTTAACTCCCGCGGTTACCTTGGTCTGATACTAACGTAGTATCGAGTCTCTCAGCAACATACCTTTTTTTCTCGGTTAATATATGAGATATGTGAATGACAGAATCAGAAATACAGATCATTTAGAAACGAAATAAGAAACTTGATAACCTCACGGTTGAACTGGAAAAATAGGAAAATCTTTCTAACGTGGTTAACAAATTCACTGTCTGATCTTTCGGCGGAGTAAAGATGAGGAGATTAACTGTAGGAAAGAGAAACGGCAAGGTTATAGGGCAGGTGAGGAAGCCCAAGCCCTCTTTGAAGGATAACCCGTGGGTTCTGCAGCTTCTAGATGATCCCAGCGTCGCCGCAGACATGAACTACAGCGAAAACCAGTTAGTGACTAAGACTCGAGGAAATAGCCTATGCGTAGCATGTAAAGGTGGCAAGTTTCTGTGCGGCAAAACCAGATGCCCGCTTGTTGTTAGGTTCAGCTCTTACTTTAGGTCTGTACCTCTTCTCCAGAGCACTGACTTGGATGGAGCTTGTCCACCAGGGGTCTTTGTGGGTCGAATCGGCTACCCTTATGTTTATGCTGGACCTCTTGTTCCGCCCATCCACGAGGACACAAGCCATTATGACCAGCCTGAATCATGGTTTGGAAAGTCCATCGACGAAATTGTGGGTTTCCGATCCTTGCTTGTAAGAGGGAAACACAGGGTTCACGTGAAAAAGTTTGAGGAGTCAGGAAAAATCATGGACCAAACCATCGATTTAGCCTTGTCTGTTAACCCCGTTGATGTTGAGTTGTCCCTCAAAAAGAAGCCCACCCAAGCCCTTGTTCTCGATGATCAAATTCAGCCCTTCGGACCTTCTGCTCCACTAAACAAGATGCGAATATCAAACTCTCGGTGGGACCATCATATCCAGAAAGCTTACTTCGACGATGACCTGAATGCCTCCGAAGCTGTCACCACTCTATTCCAGAAGGGAACGTTAGTTTCAAAAATTCAGCGTGCCTTTAGCGTCGGCGCCTTTGGATTAAATGAACAAAGACGTTTAGTTCCCACCCGCTGGAGCATAACAGCTGTGGACAGCATCATCTCAAAAGATATGATGGAAAAGATCAGAACATTTCCTGAAATTAATGAATACCGCGTCTACGAGTCCTGCTATCTAGATAATAGGTTTGAGATTTTGATGATGCCAAGAGCGTGGAGCTACGAAGCCATGGAAGCTTGGTATCCGGGCACAGTTTGGAACCCAAGCAGCAGAAACATAGTCCTGTTTTCTGACTGGGAAGGCTTTGGCGGTCGCACCACATACGCCAGCATCGGAGGCTGCTATTACGCGGCTCGTTTAGCGGTCGGAGAATTGCTAATGAAGGAGCGGAGACAGGCGTCAGTTGTTGTCTTGAGAGAGGCGCACCCCGGATATATCATGCCGGTGGGAGTCTGGCAGGTGAGAGAGAACGTGAGGAACGCCCTGCAGCAGAAACCACATAAATACAACACAATGGACGAGGCTTTAACCCGCATTGCTAACCAGTTTCAGATTCCTATGAAGCAGTGGATACAGAAAAGTAGCCTGTTAAGGAACGCTCTATTTCAGAGAAGAATCACGGATTACTTCAGGAAATGAAGGGATTACTTCACTTTTTTGAATAGTTTTTCACCGTCAATTTCGTATACGTATTGGAATCCTTGTTTAATCAGTTTCTTTGCTTCTCAGGAATCACAGTAACCCTGATCTTCAGTTGTGGAGCTGCGAAGGATGCCCACACTTTCTGTTAAAAGTTAAAATCTGAAAGTTTTTTAATACGTGTCAAGAAGAAAGAGGGTTTGCTGAGGCTCACGAAAGCGCATGAAGGGAGGAACAAAAAAGGAAACCCCCACCAGCCAATCGCTGAACTGGAAACTTCCTAAAGCCCTCTCAGCCCAGTTTCTTCCGATGTCTTACTCCCAAAAAAAGGGGATGAAAATTGTTTGGTTTATTTCCGTTTTCTGAGTGCCCAGTATGCTGCTGCGCCTATGACACAAGCTACTGCAACGGCTGCTAGTATGACGACTTCTGTAGAGATGAGGGGCGCTGATGGTTCTGGTTCTATTGGTACTGCCGGTGATGGCGCTGGACCAACAACGAAGTAGGTTGTTGCTGATGATGAACCATAGGATTCGGAACCCTCGAATTCTGCAAGGATATAATACGTTCCTGGAACTGGCGGTACCCAACTCATTCCGAAGTTGCCATGTGCATCGGCTGTGACTGTGCCTATGTCTTGATAGTTACCGTTTGGATCATAAGCAGATACTTTTACTGTAACGCCTTGCGCGTGTTCTGGTTTGGGCATTTGCAAATACAAATATTCCATCCATGCAGTCTGATCCATATCAGATATTGCAGGAGTACCAGGCTGGCCAGAAGACATATCCATAACAGAACCTTTTATCATCACAATGGATTCAGCAACGATTACTTCTGGAGTTGCGATGACTGTAATTTCTGAGGGCCCTTTACCAAAAACGTACATACGATTATCTTCAGCGTTGGAAGATAATAGATATCCATCCGCAATAGCTTGTATTGCCCACCATCCAGATATGTTCCATATGCCCTCTCCTGTATTTGCGTCAACGGCATGTAGCTTTGTGCCTCTGTATAACGGTTGAGTGGGAGAATGTTCTCCGTTAGCTGCGAAAACAACTCCATCCGCAACTATTGGACCCCAATAGAAAGGATACGAGCCGTATGGTGTATCAAGGCCAGCATCTCCACTATAGTAGTTGAACAATTCTTTTCCATTGGTGATATCGAAAACGTGGATTTTTCCATCAAAATTAATCGCGTATAATTTTCCGTAGGCAATAACTCCAGAGAAGCCATAAGTTCTCCATGGATAATCTGCTGAATCACTGATCCATAGTTGGTTACCAGTATTCGCGTCAAAGCCATACCATCTTCCAGTGTTCGGGTTCCAGGAAGTAAAGATTCCTTCTCCAAAGGCTCTTCGGAAGAAGTATGTCGGAGCTTCATGGAACCAAAGTTCCTCACCTGTTGTTGCACTATAACCAATCTGCGACCAAGTATTTGCCGTGGTCTCAACTGCAGCCACTATCACGTCACCAGTAATTCCTTGAACTGCTGGCCAAACAGGTCCAGCAGGACCCATTACAGAACGATCGGGTATTGGTTTAATCCATTGTAATCCTAGACTCCAGTCGTATGTTCCTCGGAAGTTTCTGATGAAAGTTGCGTCAAGCGCATGTGCGTCTACTATCAATCCGGCTCCTTCCAAGGCTTTGGTAGAGTTCCACAGCTGCATAAGGTTTGCAGGTCCAATGAGGGTATACACAAGCAGGGTTCCGTCATCATCATACATAGTCATACTATAGCCGTGAAGGGGTGGGGCGGTGGCGTTCTCAAAAGTTACTATCAACTCTCCAGTGTTTGCATCGTACATTTTATAGCGATCCCGTGGAAAGAGTGGGGGCGTTGCAAACATTGAGAAAGCTGCATTTGTTCCTAGATCCCACAAGTAAGGGATCGTTCCCATTTGGTTTGGTGAAACGTGGTTGTATAGTTGCCCTTGGTCAACGTGAATGTCATTGTTTATCCATATTACTTCTCCGGTGCGAAGATCTTCGCAGATAGTGCCTGGCCATTGGCCTCCGGCTCCTTGGCCTATTCCAAAGTCACTTGGGTATATTCGTCGATAGATTTTACCATTCATGATAACTGGTGGTGTAAGTTTTTCTTCATAGCTGTGTCCCGCATAGTATGCTGTTGAACCAAACACTCCTCCCGCTAATCCTCCTAATCCTAATTCTTTTGTATACATAATGTGTGCTGATCTTGGAGCTTGGGTGTATGGATGAAACGAAGAGGCAGCATCACTGTGTCCAGCTACCATATACGTGGAGTTGTATCCTCTCATTAGCCAGTTACCTGCGTAGGAGGACCATTCCCGGTTGCGAGCGTTTATGGGTCTCTCCCAATAGTCTTCAGTAAATGGATTTTCAGGGGCAGCTAGTATATGATCCTCTTGGACTACCAATTCTGAAGTTGGTGATTGACTTGGCAAGTGATTTTGTCCAGTTGGAAAAGTCTCACCAGCATAGCTCATTTGGAATTCGTAGGTTCCCACCATGTCTGGGGTGTATACGAAGAATTGTGAGGCAATTGTTGAGGTGTCAAGAGGTCCAACTGTTTCGGTGTTTCCGTCAGGTTTAGTTATCGTTACAGTTAATCCGTGGTAAACAAAGTCACCCGTTGGGGGAAGGGGTTGAACCCATGTAATGACAGTGAACTGTTGATTAACTCCTATTGGATTGGGAGCAATAGACAAGTATGCGTAGGTTGTTACATCATTAGCTTGAGCAGTCATAGCAGGTATACCTGCCATAAATATACTGATAACTAATGTTAAAACTAAAGTTAATGTGGCGAAAGTTTTGTTTCTTGTTTTTGTTTTTTCCATTTTTTCATTTCCTAATTTTTTTAGAATCTATGCTTTTTTATGTTTAGATGATGTATTTTAAACTTTCTAATCAGAGGTAATAATGGGATTGAAAATGAAAGATCTAGATGATTATTGCTAGATTATCTATAAAAAAGGGGGGAGTTGCGGGAGATGTCTCCATCAATCAAGTGAATCACGGATTACTTCAGGAAGTATATGCTCTTTAGAAATCATTGTAGCTGCGGAAAACCTGAATTTTTCTTTTTTTGTTGTGATATACTGTTCTCTTGGGTTCTTGTTTTCTAGAGTTTTGTACTATCTGTTGGCTATCTATTGATGGGACCGAAATAACCATTAAAATGCTTACACGCCAAACTTCATCTTCAATAAACAATGTTGCTCTGGCGGTGTATGAATACGAGAAAGAAAAATGAAGTCAAAGTGGTCGCAGATATTCTGCGAGTGGCAGCCAAAGGCTCTAAAGAAGCGGAGATCATGGATCGATGTAACTTAGATTCCATGTCCGTAGAAAACTATCTGTCAGCCTTGTCAGAATTAAGTTTACTCACTGTAGAAGATGACAATGACATGTGTTGTCGAACAACTGAAAAGGGATTAGAATTCCTCAACACTTATCATAGGCTCAGATGGCTTCTGTTTGGCAAGGACAACGATTTCCTGTTGATGCGTCTTCTGGAACAGATGAAAAGCAAGGAGCAGCCCCCATTTTACGTGAGCTAGAACTAACGTCATTTTCTCTTTTGGTTTGGGAGTTGTCTAGGTGATGCTTCGATGACAGAGAAGAAAGAGTTTGATGTTGTCGCCGACATCCTACGGGTAGCTGCTTTGGGCTCCAAAGAATCTGAGCTTATAGTCGGATGCGACCTAGACCACAGCAGCCTCGAAAAATACATGCCAGTCATGATGATTCTAAAGCTGGTAAGCGTAAAGAAAGAGAGCGAGAATTTTTATCGAACCACTAGCAAAGGACTGGAGTTTCTACGATTTTACCACGGTTTACGATGGCTACTATGGGGAAAAGACCTTACTATGTTTTAATCAACATCATGAATAAGCTGAAAAAAGAAAAAAAGCCATACTACGTCAGGTAACAAAAATCAAGGCTGTTTCTTCTCAAAAAAATCCGCAAGCTTTCGGGTCTCTGACCTTCGTAAGATATCGGCACACTTCTTAGGTTCCAAGGCTTTGAATTCCAGCCCCAAACGGGTCAATATTACCTGAACGCCTTTAGCTAAACGAGGAGCCACAAGGACGCCCCTAAGCTCTCTATGTGTCACCGTCTTCACATAGTCAACATACTTCGCTAATTGTAATGCCGCATCTCTTCCAGCCGTCCTCCTCTTGATCTCAACCACAACCAGTCTTCCTTCTCTGTCAACACCATAGACATCCACAAACCCGGGTTCAACCTTCTTCTCGTACGATATAGGCTCGAATCCCTCTTCCAAAAGTGATGGATCAAACAGAATTGCCCTCTGCATGTCCGACTCGCTGGCGTGGAGAGAAAATTCTCCTCTGTCAATCAAGCTCATGGAAGAAAGCAGAAAAACCTTATCAAAAGATATTTTGACCGATTCGAAGGGGTTCTTGCGGCTAGCTCGAACATGTAGAGTTTCTCCACGAGCACTGGTTTGGAATAGACATCCAGCGGGCTGCCAGTTGACAGGTTCATATCCGAATGCACGGTGAACCAGGACTGACCCGTCCTCTTTGATCATAACAATGCGTTCTCCGGGTTCCAGTTTTGAGCTTGCCCGTCCTTTGTAGTCTACCCAGCAGTTGCCTACTAGAATGACAGCTTTCCGCTTCGAAACAGCTTCTTTGATGAATTCAGCTGCTTTTTCAACGGTTGGATTTTCTAGAGTAACCACGGGTTTTCGATTGGACATATAAACCGCCGACAATGTTTAGAAGATTGAAGATAGATAAAAGTTCTGAGAAGCATGCAGGAATGGAACAAAAAACGTGGAACCATGCGGCATTACGACCAACAAGCAGCAATTTATGATATGCAATACTTGGGGGAACAGAACGCCAAAATAGAAGACATCCTAAACCACATGAAACTCGGCTTAAATGAACTTGTCCTAGACTTAGGCTGCGGAACAGGATTTCTCTTTCAGCACATCCACAAAAAAGTGGAGTTTCTTGTGGGCATAGACCTGTCCCAGAAGGCTCTCAGAGAAGCAAAAAAACGCACAAAAAACATGTCCAATATAGGGCTCATTCGTGCAGACGCGGACAATATGCCCTTCCCTGACCACATCTTCGATAAAGTCTTCGCCATAACTGTTCTGCAAAACATGCCGGACCCCATGAAAACTATCTCAGAAACAAAAAGAGTAGGTAAAACCCAAGTCATGTTTGCAGTAACGGGACTAAAAAAGAAGTTCACACAAGAGAGTTTTGTTGCCCTGCTCGAGAGGTCACGGCTGAAAGTTGTCACGTTAAATACGAATCCGCTACTGAAGGGGCATGTTGCGGTATGCCTAAACGTTTGAGCAAGAACTGTAGACTTTATCTAACAGGACTACAGTTAACTATAAAAAAATATATATAGAACTTTTGTTTATTTACTATACGGCGAACTCTCAATGAGTAAGGTAAAAAATTTTCTTTCAATCTACCAGAATTACAACACCTGGAGCAATCATAGACAATCAATAAACAACTTCTTCACCAGCGTCTATGAAATAGAAGTCACTCACGATCAACTGGATGAAATAGCAGAAAGATACTTCAACGAAAAAAGAGACGTAAAAAAAGACATTGAAAAGTTTCTAATTTTCATTAAGGATTTTGCGCCTCTATCTCAACGAAACAAAATCTCCAGCATCAGGAACTTCTTGATTGAAAATGATGTTGAGATAGCACAGAAATTTTGGCGTAGACTTGTTAGAAGAATTAAAGGGAGTCGAGCTTTAACTTTAGATAAGGTCCCATCAAACAAGCAACTTCGCAAAATCTTAACGCATATGTCTGTTCATGGCAAAGCATTATTCCTTATGCTTTCTTCGGGGGGGTTAAGAATTGGTGAAGCCCTTCAGTTAAGGCTAGACGATTTGAACCTTCACGAAGAGCCTATTAGAATTCAAATACGGGGAGAATACACTAAAACCGGGAACAGTCGTCACGCCTTTGCTAGCAAAGAAACAAAGGAAGCAATCAATGAATGGTTACATGTCAGAACTGATTATTTAATATCTGCGTCTGGCAAAAGTCATAGTCATAAGAAAAGCGCTCAAGATGATAGACTATTTCCATTCAAAAACACTACAGCTTACATGATATGGAACGGTGCACTAGAAAAGGCAAGAATGGCCCAGAAAGATAATAGTACAAACGTAATGAAAATGCATCCTCATGTTTTGCGTAAGTTCTTCCGTACAAGATTAGGCTCTGTTATTCCGGTTGACGTTGTTGAAGCGTTGATGGGTCATGAGGGATATTTGACTGAAGTTTATCGGCGCTATACCGTGGAGGATCTTGCTAAGTTCTATCTTCAAGGCGAATCTGCGTTACTTGTTTTCACGGATGCAGCTGAGGTTACTAAGTTGCGTCAGGAAGTGGATGAAAGAAGCAAGGTCCTTCAGACTCTAGTGAATGGATTGACGGCTGAAAATCTTGAGATGAAAAGTAAAGTTGCTAAAGTCGAGCTAGAGAATACGGAAATAAAGAAGGGAAACGCGGAGATTAGGAGCAAAATGAAGTCTCTTGAAGCTACACTCCTAGAAATGTCTAAGATCGTCTCAGAAATGAGAAAGGGAAACTAGCCCTATTCTTTCTCTCTTTTTCAGACCAAAGAACCTCATTCATGTTTACCTTCAAAAGAAATAGGGTAATCTCACACAAACTCCCCCTTTTTCAGTTTGTTTCAAAAACAACAATAAACAAATACCATTTTTTAGGCAATGTTATTGTTTTATGATTATTCGAGCGGTTTTGATATAGTGAGTTTAATTAATTGTTTTTGGTAACTTTTTCTTAAAATCGTATATTCCGACAAGATAATTTTTTTGACCAAATTTAGCTAGTCGTTCTGAAAGTCCAGTACTTTTAGCGCCTACTATTTTATCAATAGCTAAATAACCTAAAGAGGCTAAAATACCTAGATTTTCGTTTGCACTGACAGCGATTTCAGCAAGTTTACCAATTAGTCCAATGCTAAACGGAATTCCAGCCTTGAGAATATTAGCTCTCTTACGAATATAACCAGCATTAGACCAAAGATTTTCTAGACTATCATCAAGTTCTTCTTTAGTTGAATTAATTACATCGATATCCTGATCATCAATTCCACATTGAAGATTAACTAACAATTTGTGCAAATCGCTTTGTCGATAATGATCACATAATTCTTTACAAACTCCAAAATCTCCAGATGCATTGGTTAATTTTTTATTTCTAATTAAAAACCGCCCGATATCAAATGGTATTCCAGATGTAGGTTGATATTCTTGAGGGGAGATATTGTCAGATTTAATTCCTGATCGCATAATGGAAAGAAAGTCTTTACTATAATTTTGTATCCCAGAAAGTGGAACACGTTTGGAATTTATAAAATGCGCAATTATTCCAACAAGTCCTTCAACTGATTTGAAGTCTCTTTCAAGCATTTTTTCTTCTAATAATTTTGTCAGGTCATCATGACCCAGCATCTTCGCAAAGGCATATTGTATTGCAGCATCCTCATAGTAATGTTTAACCGCAGAAAACAATGAAAAACCTGCCCTCGAATATTCGCTTATAATATATTGCATAAAACCAAGAGTAGCAATGGTCTGGTACTCAACTTTAAGACGGGATATTTGTTTCTTATCGGCAAAAATATCTAACGGTAATAAAAAAGACTCAGGAATACTAAGTTCTGTGAATAGTGGATCAAGAAAATCTAAACCCTCATAGAATATTGGATGAGTGCTCAAGATAAAGTGAATTTTACCTGTTTCTTTTGCAAAGTCTACAAGTTTGTCTATATCTTCTGGAGAAAAACCATTTTGAGCTTGAAACATCGATTTTTTATTTGGTGATATATAAATTATTGTTGTTCCATAAAATGGAATGATTGAATATATATTAGATAATAAAGGGTGTGCACAAGCAAGAGGAGATTTCGCTTTTGGAAATCTACCTAATGGTGGATATTGTGATAGTTCATCAAGATTATTCGCATAAATGTCTTTAAGAAAAGTGTCAAAAAGATTTTGTTCTCTTTGGTGATAATCAACAAGGTATTCTTTGTTCAAAAGTCTAATACACCTTTAACCTATTCTTAGGAACTTGTTATTATTTTGAAACCACATTAAGTTAATATTGTTTTTCGGTAACTTTTAGATATTGTGTGAGATGGCAAAAATAAAGATATATAGTTTGTATGAAGGGAAAATAGTTATTTGCACTCAACTTTCCCAGTCACTATTATTTCAGTTGTACTCTTAAAAGAAAGTTTGGGTATCCTTCGCAGCTCCACAACTGAAGCCCGGCCTTCTTCTTTTGCCATAACAAGTTTAGCGTTTATGTCAAGTTATGTTTATATTTTTGCTAAATATCTAGACACGTCTAAACAAAAAAAGGGGATTTTTCGGAACGGATTCCCTACCACTTTACAAAACAAGAACAATCAAAAATGAGATTTACCTGCATCATATCAAGAATTAAATTTTGCAATAGTTAACATTCGGTTGCACATTAGCCTCTCGTTCGATTATGGTGCATCTTTTTGTAGTGTCTATTGGTGATTCTGCTTATTCTTTTTGAAATTCTGTCGTAGGCGATAAGTGTTTCTGTAGTGATAACTTTGAGTTTTCTGATTTTGGCAATTACTTCTTTGAGCTTAGCCATATTTTCTACTTCGATTTTGCAGTGGACATCAAACTCTCCATAAACAAGTGAAGACTCTGTAACACCTTCTATTTTCATTAGAGCTTGGAGAATTTCTGTGTCAGCACCATGCTCAGCAACTATCAACTCATAGGCTTCTACACCCTCCCCCTTAGACATAAATATTCCCACCCAACTGAATAAGTAATTAGTAACAATAACTGATAAACTTTTTTCGGAAAAATGTTAACCGCTTAGAGAATCCGCGCACGGATAATCACATCAGCAAGCTTGTTCTGGACCCCATGAGGATACTTCACCAACTGGTAAATATGCTCATTAGTCAGGTTTCCTGACGCCATGAAACTTTTTACTTTTGCTGAAATGTTTCTCGCAGCATAAATCCAATTTGAAAGGCTCCCGTATGGGGTGTTGATTGCTTCAGCTACATCCTTGAAGGTTTCATACTTGTCATAATTCGCCCACAAACTCAACACTGCATCGCCCTTCTCGGCATCCGATAAATCCTCACGCTGAGCTTTTCCGTGAAAATAAACAAGTTTAAACAAAGCCTAGAAAATCTAAATTCACGGAAAACAGTATCAAAAATCGTTGAAAGTTAATAAAAAAGAGGGGCTGCGTGTGCGGTTCAGATCAAGACATACCCCTTTTCTTGGTGCGGAAAGGAAACTCCAAAAGAGAGAAAACAAATAAACTCCCTTTCTTATGAGGCGTTAATAACCGCACACGCCTAAATATACGCTAAATAGTTTACCCTTTTAAAACATGTGAAAGCTGAATATGAATCAATACTAACAATTCATATTCAGAATCCGATTACCCAGTGAAAATCCAATTTAAATATTCAAATTGAACCCTTTGTCTATTCTGTAGGTTGCCTTTCACGACATTTAATACACGCGTCATTGAAAACGTGAAAATGAGCTTGAATTTCCTCTTTCGTGTACCTATCCCATTTCAGGTATTCAATCATTATGCTTGGCAGAGTAACATCTTGTCGGACAAGCCATGCCATGAACTCGAATGTTTCATCTGGAATCTTGACGGATTTCATGTTCTCTTCATTTTATCTTAATACCTGTATGATTATAAGGGATATTTCCCTGAAACAAGTATTACTCAGTGGGTATAGACTTCCGAATCAGAATAACAATGCACTTTTAGAATCAGAAGAAAGAGAGGAGAAGGTTAAGAAACAAAGCTGAGAGTCTCGAATGAATTTGTGATATTGATTTCAAATTCTTAATTGATATATTTGTATTCTGACTCCGACTTTGAATATTAAGGTGAAGAATGTTGAGTAGGGGTCTGCGACGATCAAAACTTGAAATCAATATTGACGTCCTTAGGGTTTTAGCTCGGCATGGGCCTTTGAAGCTAACACACATCATGTACAAATCGAATGTGAACTGTTCTGTTCTAAAACAATTCCTAGATTCCTTATCTAAACAGAGCCTCATTGAAGAACAGGTAATACCCAAAAGAAAGACGCAGAAGATTGTTTATGCCATAACTGAGCGGGGAAGAACAGCCCTCAACTACTTCAAAGAAATAACCATAGCGCTTCAATTAACTGAAGAACTTCAAAGACCATACGTTTTCATATAAAGAAGAATGAACCAATCCTTTCTAGAAAAACATCTGCAATAATATCGAAGATAAACCCACAAAACATTTAAAATTAAGCATTTAAACTAAGATTCCTGGAGATCCCAAGAATTGCAGGTAATAGATGAAATTTTGTGTTTTCTCGAATCTGGACATTGGTACAGCCTTCAGGATGTAAATGATCGGTGCTCATTGCCACAACGCAAATCAGGGTTAGTTTTGAGTTTTTTGGACCAATATGGCTTCATTGAAGTAGATGAAAAAGAACAAAAAGTTCGACTCCATTCCCGCATGATGACGTTCATTAATGGATTGCATGAAAAATAAATCATAGAGCTAATCTAAACAAAAAAAGAGAGGGAAGTTAAGGATAGATCAGCTCGTTCTTTTTGTTAAATTGTATTTCTCCTGGATCGAAGCCATACTTTGTTTCTAGTTTCTTCATGTCGTCAAAGTCCATTGCGCTCATTTCGCAGCCTATGCCTCTCTGAACTGCTACAACGAAGAAATCTTCTTTGCTCCAGCCGAAATAGTCTTCTTGCTCAAGAACGTCCATCAACCGCTTAGGGATCCTAATGGTTAATTCTACTGTTTCTTTGCTCATTTTGCTTCAGCCTCCTTGTAGGTTCTTGGAAGAACATCATACTTCTTGAAGATCGGCAGCAAACCATACTTTTCTATCAACTCTTCCTGAAATATCCCCTTCTCGTTTGCGTCTGCGTCTAATTGTGCATAGCTGATTTCAACAATTTCTTTAGTTAAGGTCTCTTCAAGGTTGTCTGTGTCCCATGAGTCTTTGATGAATTCTGTGATCTGTTTCGGCAGCTTCAAAGTCACTTCAACGGTTTCTGTTTTGTTCATTTTTTCATCTCCCATTTTATATGCAAAGGTAGTATTTGTATGCAAAACGCTTATATGTATTTCGGTTGCATATACTTACGCATAAACCACAAAAGGAGCTGAGATGTATGAAAACTGAGGAAATTGAGATGCCTAGAACACGTGTAAGCATAACCCTTCCACAAGAATGCTTAGAATGGATGGATAAACAAGTTGAGGCTAGAATTTTCCATAATCGTTCTCACGCTATAGAGGTTCTGATTCTGAAAGAGATGCAAAAGAAATGAGTAAACCTAAAGGAACATAAGGTGAAATAAAAAATGAAGGAATGTCCATTTATAGATGAATGTGAAGACGACCTAACTGAGACCAGCTTCAAAGCATTCTGTCAAATGGGAGGTTTCCAATGTTCCACCTACAGGCGAATGCTGAGAATAAAACAGGGAGAACCCCTCTACCAAAAACCGAGGGAATGGAAGAAAGAGTAGCTGTTGTTGAGGACGAGCGCACTACAAAGATAGGATCCAACGGGTAGACCTGAAGGACCTATCAGGGGGTTAACTGCAGGTGCGCTCATCCCCATTAAAAGTCAAAAATAAGGTCCATAAAAAATTTCAGAAACTACAATCATTATTTTGGATAACCCGTTTAGAAAAAGAAAGAGTAGCTGCTGTTGTAGTCGTATATGCGGATATGTAAATATATCTTTTTGTAGAGTAAGACATGTTGGATTAGACGACAAGAAAGATCCCATTTTTCTAACATAAGAATGGTAGATGTTTATTTAACTAACCAAAAGTAGATTTAAGCTAATGGTTTTTTGGCTAAGTCAAGGTTTCTTGACAAAAATCCTTTTATTTTGTCCAAGTAAAGCATTTAATGGTGCCCAAATGAAGGAAAGAATGGCAACGCTCAGCGTATTTCTGGTTCTCTGTTCTGTATTGGACAGTC